>OCVV011323466.1_pt1 | contig 57543 bp, 82 predicted proteins | sample 1539721 | NCBI WGS metagenome assembly OCVV01 (sample SAMN02144230, study PRJEB22623) | gut metagenome | biome: sheep rumen | host: Ovis aries | place: New Zealand
TCATTACCATAGAACTCTCTAAACTTATTCAATACTTGAGCACGGCGACCGCCCTCAATGTCGAAATCGACATCAAGAACACTAACACGTTCAGGATTCAAGAATCTCCAAGAAAAACATCTTGTTGTTTCTCTTAATGGGTTAATCTGTGTGATACCTAAAACATATAATAAGATGAAACCTACGCCTGAGCCGCGACCAGGACCTACAATCGATCCCGCTTCCCAACACAGGTCAATAATCTGTTGAAGATTCAAATAGTAGGCACTCCATCTCGCTTTATTTACTTCTGATGAAACCCAAGTCATCTGTAAGTTTTCATTGATTTCATCATAAGCGCGCTGATTCTGAAGGTCTGAATGAAGTCTAATACCATCAATAATTGCATTAACTAAATATCTATCTGCTTCATACTCTGAATCATAAAAAGTTTGAAGCATCGGCATATTCTTAAACCATTCTTCGTAGTCTGTATAATATGTTAATACAGGTTTCCATTTTAAGTTCGGAATACGCAAAGGTTTCAGAATACTATAATCTTCACAACTTCTAATAATGCTTCCAATATTTATATATGCTTCTTCCAGTACATCATGATCAAAATAATTGAAATAAGATTCCAATTCTTTTGTATCCATCATATATGTAGTTGCATAAAACTCATCAACTTCTCTGTCACCATCTTGAGCATTTAAATATGCTTTATGAATAACTCTATCTTCTTTTTTAAGATAATGACTATCAGTTGTAATAATATACGGAATATTAAGCTCGTGCGCGAACTCTAATAATTTCTTGTTTACTGTAATCTGGTCTTTATTTTTGCTTGGCTGCATTTCAAGATAGAAATTGCCTTCACCAAACAAATCATTTAACTGTCTAATCCACAGTTTTAGTTTCTCGTCACTTGTCCCTCTTAAAATCTGTGTCGCAAGCGCGCCACCTAAACAAGCCGTTGATCCAATAACATGACCGGGGTTCGCGCCAATAATATCAAATAGATCTTGATAATATGTTGGGACTCTTCTCATACCGCGCGCCATATAGCTTCTAGTCCACGCACGAGTTGAGATTTCACAAATCTGACGGAACCCCTCGAGATCACGAGCAAGCAAAATAAAGTGGTAATACCTATCGACCCCACTTACATAATTTTGACTATTTAGTCCATTCCTGACTAAATAAATCTCATTACCACGAATGACCTTAAAGTCAGGATTGGACTCTTTTATTTTTTTATAATACTTTTCAACCTTAACTGCACTTGCGACTGTTTCATGGTCAGTAATCGCAACTGCCGAATGCCCTAACTTGATTGCATAATCAATCAAATCAGTTTCTTTGTTGATACAATCACGAAGCCGCAGATTTGAATATTGGGTATGATTGTGTAATGAACCAGGATAATTCAATTCTTTATGCTCCTTTTCCATTTTATAATTATATTATAACACAATTTTTATTAAAAATCAAGTAATTTATCTTCTTTCACTTCGCAATTTTCAATAAAAATCTGCGGAGTAATGCGGCCGCCCCATTCATTGAGGTTCGCGCGACCTACTACTTCAAGCTTGATGTCATTCGGATAAGACTTCAGCTCTTCGATAAAATCTTTTGCAAAAAACTTCATATATGCAATTCCATTCTTTGTGATTTTAACTGTATCTTGGTTCTTACCCATGACTTGAATATCTTTTTTCTCGACATGAAGATCGCGGATATAAATGAGCGGTTCGTCATTCCCTTGCGACCAGACGTGTTTGTACTTGGTCAGATCTTCAATGAGATCACCTAAATCATCAGCAAGAGCTTGACGCTCAAAATTAACTTCATAAAATCCGTCGCCAAAATTATACTGCGCCAGGTCATGGTTAGCCATCTCATGCAGCTTCGGCAAGTTCGTATTCAGAATGGAAATACCACATGCATTATCATGGCCCGCCGTATACTCGAATAGTCCAGTCGAGTCCATGTACTTCTTGAAGGATTCCAGTTCTGAATTATTAAGCCCGCGCGATGAGCCACGAATATAGCCCTCATCATTTAGACGAGCAACAATAGTTGGCCGCTTATACTTTGCAGACAACTGCATCGCAACAAGGCCGTTCAACTCCGCTGGGAAATCGTCATCATCATCAAGCCTTACAAACAAAATCTTATTCTCTAACAGGTCGTGTTTGAAGATTTTCTGTTCAAGGCGCGCCACAGTCGCATCCTTGGCTTTATTCTGGTGAGAACGAGCGTTAACACATTCGCGCACAGATTCAATGCAAGCTTCTTCCAATGTTCCTTTGGCGCCGCGCTTATTACACGGAATCATACGATGTCCATCGACAAATGCAATAAACATTCGTTCCTTTTCTTCCTGTGTGCCAACTCGCACCATTGCATTAATCAATGGGACAATATAAAATGCAACTGTAGTCGGGTCAAGAGCTTCTTGAATCTCTTCCCAGCTTGCATTCATCTTCCCAGTAATAGAATATGCTTGTTTCTGCGCGATAGCTGCAAAGAATGGATTTTCTACATTTGCAAAGCCTTCTTGCCAAAACCACTGATTTTCAATTTCAAGACCGCTCATCATATCTGCGCAGATACCAAGTGCAGCTAAATCTAAATAGTCTATTGCCCAGTCTTCTGAGGCATGAAAAGCTAAATCAATTGCATCGCAAAATTGCCAAACTACGCCTGCGCCAGACAAACTTTTGTTTTTATACTTTTCTGACAACTGATTATTAATTACAACCATATTCGGCGCGAAGTTTGTATCTTCAACAATATGGTGGTCTAATACAAGAATTGGGCAGTTTATTTCAGCTGCATATTTACTGTCATTACTACCTGCATCGGGAATAATTACTAAATCATAATTTGCGTCTCGAATAGCTTCCCAATGTTCTTCTAACCCATGAGCTTTACCATCATGAATATAGGCAGTAATATCAATTCCAGGGTATAATCGCTTTAAAAATTTATAAATAATAGTAGCTGATGTATATCCATCGACATCACAGTCTACCACCAAACCAACTGTTGAGTTTTTATTTAATTTTTTAATTAACTCAACGCCAGCGTTAATATTATCAAGATCATAGCATGACTGAACATCATTAAAAGTGGGTGCTAAAAACTCGTCAACGTCTTTTACACCGCGCAGCTTTAGTAGTTCGTGCCCATAATCTTTTTTAATATTTTCGTTCTTTAGTCTTACTTTCATTTATTTTCCTTTCCAATTCGTTAATTGTATCAATTAACTCATTTATTTTCTTGTCAAATTCATTAATTGTATCAATTGATTCGTTTACTTTATCAACTACATCGTCTAAGTCAGGATGTTTTTGCCAATTTATAATGCCACCAACGTTAGTACCACCGCTCCAGTACTCTAATTTTTCAATCATTTAAGCCCTTCCTCAATGTAATAACTAAATCAGGTTCGGTTATTGCCGTGTTGACCGAAATACTAAAATTGCGCTCCATACCCGCGATGTGATAACCATTTTTTATGTCGTCAGCTAATGTTAAGGTTAAGTTTTCAATACCACGCCAACCATCATAAAAAGTACAACACTTATAAGTTTTTTCTACTATCATTTATGCCTCCGCAGCCTCCTTGTCATGGATTGCATTTTCAATCATTTCCTTAAAGTAATAAAGATCAGCAGTAGAACAATTAAATAAAACATCCCAATTTTGCGGTAAAAAGATGAGTGTTTCATCTTTAAGGTCGAGTTTTCGCATCTGATAATACATTTCATTTACTTCATCTATATCATCATTTGTATCATATCTAACAATTATCATATAAACTCCCTTCTTAATGTAATAATAGCAATAAGTTCTGGTTCTAAGTGAATCTTTGATGGTCTTACAAATTTACTAATAGATGCAATATACCAACCATTATCTAAATCATCGGCTACTATACGTTCAATGTCTTCAAGTCCATTATAACCATCATAACAACTAGAACATGTTAATGTTTTTTCTACTACTTTCATTTGACGATTACCCTTTTATTCAAAAGTTGTATAAAAATGTCTTCGCCTCTGTCACTTGGCGAATCTTTTTTATTTGTTAAACCTTCTCTATCATAGATAAAGCTCATACCGCAATAGTTTGTATATTTTTTACACATTTTATAAAGTTTATCAAAATATTTACTTTGACCTTTTTCTTCTTCATTATCAAAACATACTACAACATATTTAGGCTGACAATATCGCATCAATAAATCAATTTGATATTTATTTAAGTTGCTACCACACGCTGCAACCGCATAATTTTTCATTATGAAATTATCAAATTGAAGAACGCTTTTTTCACTTTCAAAAACAAATGCAATACCATCTTTTTTAATATTTTTCCAGTTCTTATTTAAACCATATAAGTTCAAACTTAATGGATGAGAATAACATTTACCTTCAATCCAAACTGGTGCATATTTACCAACATTTTCTACTTCCCAGGCATTGAGGGCGCGCCCTCTAATCCCAACAAGTTCATTATGAATATTATAATGCGGGATAATAATTTTATTTTCTGTATGAGAAAATTTGATATTAAACTTATCCATCGCTCCTTTTGTAATTGAATCTTGGAGCCATTCAACTGGATAATATTTATCATAAATATCTAAAATACCTTCAGGATAAGTTGGAAGTTCTTTTCTTATTTTTTGCGGTTTATAATTATCAACATTACTTTTATAGGCGTTCTTGTTGGCAAAAGTATCAGAAGAAGCAGAGCAATTTAAAATAACTTGAAGAACATCGTTATACCAATCATATTCAATTTGTCGAGCTTCATAAAAATGTTGAAGAAACTTAAAAATTGATTGCCCGCCGCACTCTGTATAACAATAAAACATATGACTATCTTTATAATAATAAAGTTTCCACGATGCTTCATCTAATTCTGCATTATGACAAGCCGTTGGCATAATCAATGCTTTTTCTGTGTCTTTATATGGAATACCTAAAGAGTCTAATAACCTTTCAACTCCCTCTAATTCCAAATTTTCGATAATCTGATTATAATCAATCATAACGTTAACTCACTTATAATCTTTAATTCTTTCAAATATTCTGCTGTTACATCTGATTCCCAATTCTGTTGATAATTATAATACGTTCCAACATTCAAAACTTCCATTCTTGCATCAGTTACAAACAAATCTTTCTTTCTAAGATTTCCTAAATTTACATCACTCCAAATTCTGACTTGGTTCCACTCGCCGCTTCGAACTTTATAAATATCAGTTACCATCGTTGGTGTTATTGAAATACCACCTTCATTCTGTAAGAATTCCAATTCTTCCTTAGTGGGCCGCGCCATAATCGCTCCAATATCAGCTTTATTGATGATACTACGCGAGCCAGAAATTGAAGCTTCATTTCTGATGTTCGAATTATCGTCACCTTTCGCATTTAACTGCGTCGATGACATCATAAACACATTTAGCTCAACCGCCAGATCTTTCAGTGCCGTCGAAAACATCAATAACACTTCATCATTTCGAAGATTAAATCCTTTAAACTCATTCAATAACGATGGAGAAATGTGAATATAGTCATAAAACACATATTCAATATCATGCATCAATACATTTTCTCTCACAATCGTCTTAACAAGTTCAATTGTTGGATTCGGCATCCTTACAATAAAAAAATTATTCTGATATTGTTCCAGCACCCACAGCGCCTGGCGCACTATAAGCTGTTCTTCTTTTGTGAATCCACCATATCTAAACTTAGTTTCATTAAAACCAGTTAAATATGCTAAAATCATTTTCTGAATTTCTTTTGCACTCTGCTCAGTCGCAATAAACAATACTTTGCGGCCGCTACCAATTTGAACCCACTTCTTCTGTGACTCTTCATACCTAAATGGAAATGCAATATAACACGCATCTCCAACTGCTTGACGGGTTTTACCAGTACCAGACCCAGCCGATCTTAATACAAAAACTCCTTTTCGCGCGCCAGCACACACTTCATTAAAGATTTCGCCTTGAAGCGGGATACCTACATCAGCTTGCTCGTTTGCTTCATTTAAAATTTCTGTGATACCTTCAAAAACATTAACTGTTTCTGTTGTATCATTTTGAATAAATGCGCGCTCAACTCCTAACAGTTTAGACTTAATTGCATTTACAATGTCATCAATCTCTAACGCTTCAAACTTTTCATTCGTTTCTAATGCCTTCGGAGTTAATGGATTTTCTACATAAAACTCTTCGACATCAAAACCCTTATTTTTAAAAGTCTCTAATAAATTGAACTTTTTAAGTTTTTTATAATAATACGGAAAGTTTGTTTCTTCTGAAAGATAATCTGCATCTTGAAGATACTCAATACCTTTCAGCTGTGCGAACATTAGCTTTGCATTTTCATTTGTACTTAAATAGTTCTCAACATCAATGGGCTGAATACGTTCTGCGCCATTTCTATATAAACTATCAATCGCGACAAAGATAAACTTATCAAGTCTATAATAAAAATCATCCGGAGTAAGATTATATTTATCCGTTTCGCTCAAATACTGCGGATGCTTCATCAGAGCGCCAATTATCTGTAAAATTGTTGATTTATCGACCATTTAACGCTCCTTACACGTCGTCAAGATTAAATTTCGATTTATCCTTTTTAACCTCATGACGTACAATTGAAACCACTTCCCTATCTTCGCGCGCCTTAATTTGAGCAACAATTGCTTCAATCGTGCCAGCTTTTCTATTTTCTAATTCTGTCCAATACCGCGCGGCATCGCTATAAATATTCGCAACTATGCCAATACCACCTAAAGCCTTTTCTTTATCGCCTTTCTGTACTTCATAATAATACCGAAGAGCGAAGTAAATACCTTTAGGTGTCATTTTTCTGTCTGGTTTTGTGAAGTTTTTCCACTGACTCTCAATTTTTGAGAAGTCCATTAACATCTTTACATCTCGATAGAGATAATCAATTACGCTTTCTTTCCAAAAATCTTCATCTTCATTTACTTTTGCATCATTTCTCTTTTTAACCCAAGCTGTATAACATTCTTGGTGATAATAAGACTTCTTTCCAATCAGAGTAAATGGTTCTTTTTCTGTATCAAAGCGCACTTTACATAAACGACATTGAACTATATGAGCCATTTATAATCTCCTTTCGATATTTTTCTATATATATTATATCAAAATTTTAAAAAAAAGTCAAATTAAAAATAGGGGCAGATACACTACCCCTATCTTTTATGTTGTAGCCTTACATTTCACGCATTTCTGCAACTACCAGTGCCAAAAGATCGGTCTGATCTTCGGTAAACTCTGAAAGTTTCATCTTATGACCCATTGTCATCTCAATCTTCTTAAGGATTGTTACCGCATTTTCTTCATTTTCGCTAACGAGTTTTGTCCACAGATTCTGTGCTTCTGCGCGAACCTTATTAAAGTCGAGCTTTTCTTCAATATGGACCTCTGGCGCTTCATCGACAACAGTTGCACCATCAAGCTGCGCGCTCTTTTCAATTGCTTCTGCGATTGCATCAACGAGCTGCTGATAACCAAACTCGATCTTCGGCGCGAGATACTTGAATCTACTGCCAGCCATGACATAAGGTGTCTGCCGCGTATAGAGATAACGATGAGAATTTCCCTGTTCATCCCATTCGATTGCAATGTATCCGATGACGTCCACGAGACGATTACAAATTTCATAACAACGCTTATTCAGCGCGGGCTTATAAAATTCTTTTTCTGAGTCATCAATTGTTTCTTTTCTGACTTCTTCGTGGGCAATGAGAATTAATCCATAACCCAGCATTGTGATCTGTCGCAGCGTTGACTCAAATTCCTGTTTAACGGCTGAGTACCCAGCACCCCATGGGATTTCGCTAATCTTTTGAACACCATTCTGCACGCAGATATATTGTTCGCAAAGGTCATATGCTATCGACGCAGTGTCGACGGTAATGGTGTCATACATTTCGCGAGCCTTTGCATTAGCGAGCTGACGAACGATAAGTTTGAGATCACTCCACTTTTGAACGGGCTGAACATATACGCCATCTAGCGCGTTCGTTCCCATTTCAAAAGCAAGAATCAGGTTCTTTTTGAACTTGGCGGCGAAGGAGGTTTTACCCACCTTCGGCGCGCCATAAATAAGGACATATTTGCCCTTTAAATCACGTGAAATAACACTAGGCTTAATACTTAAAATATCAATAGCCATTCTTCACCTCGCAATTAAAATCCGAGGTCAAGTGCTCCCTTCGTGCCATGCTGCACTGGAGTCTTCTTAACTGCCGGAGCAGACTTACGCTCTTCAAGACGAGCCTTCCGAGCGGCCATAGCTGCCTTAATATCACTCAGTTCCCAGCCAAGATCGCCATCCAGCGGTGCCTGAGAACCACCAGTGATAACAAATTCGCTAACATTAATTGTGCGATAAGACTTCTGAGGCTCACCAAAATCAACTTCTTCTACCACTTCTTCAGTACGAGAAGAGAAATTCAGACGGCCACTTGCCTTAAAGCACTCACCAGCACTCCAATATCCTTCGATGGCATCAATAACACTTGGAGACGAAGCAACCAGTGTAATGAGATCGACATTCATCACGCTAGCATTTGGAGCCGTATACTGCGGCACAATAACTTCCACCTTCAGCTTCGCGGGATCCAGTTCAACGCCTTCTCTATCAACCATACGAGCAATACTGGAAACCATAAATTCAAGATTAAATGTAGCCTGCGGTGTAAATTCACCAGTTGCCTTGCTTACGAACGAAGCATTAACACGCGGCTGCGAAACCATCTGACCATTCTGACCAAGGAATTCATTCATACGAATGTTTGCATTGGTGATACGAACCTTATCTGCCTGCTCAACCGAACCAGCGGCTGCGATAGACACATATTCTTTCATGACACGTTCAATCGACTCATACGCCGGATTGATCTTTCCAGCCTTAGTATACTTGGTCGAGAACATATAAACCGGGATCTCAAGATTCACTTCGGAGCCATTAATATTCTGATTTACCAGAACCTTAATCGAACCACCGATTGCTTCAACATCTGCACCATCTCTCTGAAATGAGCTATACTTTAAATCAGTTTCTGCAAGAATACCTTCAATCTTAACTTTGTTTTCTGCCTGTCTAAACATTTTTTTCTCCTAGTTTTTTTATTCAGTTTTTTTGAGAGAGAAATGCCCGTAGTAAAGACCACGGGCATTGCTAATGATCTATTACTCTTCGTCAGCTTCCGGAACGTAGTTCAGACCAGCATCAGTCAGGGTGACAATCGTGATCTTACGACCTTCTTCAGTCTTGCCGCCATCTTCTGTCGTAGCCAGACCATTCTTCACCAGCGAGTTCACACGACCGGTAACAGACGCGATCTTCTCAAGGCCAAGGCCATTCATAATCTCAGCAGTTGTGCAGCTGCCACCATGATTCTTAATAAAATCAAAAGCTTCCTGTGTCTTCTCTTTAAGCACCATTCTATTCTCCTATTCCGCCATTTATTTTTTATAGTTTATTTTATTTGTTGGGCGGCCAACTACAATTAAGAAAGTCATCTTTAACTTTCTATATTATTATTATAGTAAAAATTTCATCATTTTTCAAACTTTAAACGACTGAAAGATTTATAATTTTAGAATTTTCTGTTAATTTTAAAACTTTCACGCCTTGTGTCCCGCGCGATAAAAGCGGTACGTCTTGAAGTTTGATACGAATTTGTGAAACATTTGAAGTAATTAATAGATCATTCTGTGAATTAATTGGTAAAATATCACAAAGTGAGCTGGTATTTTGAATTTTTACACCTTTGGTAGCGCGCCCCGTCACTCTAAATTCTGAGAGAGTGGTTCGTTTGATGTATCCATCTGTTGAGATGGAAGCGAGTTCAGTGGCACCTGCAGGCATGACGCAGGCCCCGCAAACCACGTCGCCTTCATCAAGTTTAATGCCCGTGATGCCGCGGCTAACGCGACCAGTTGATCGAATGTCTTTCGTGTCGATCCAGATAAAGTTGCCGGATTGAGAAGCAATTCCGATCCGTTCTTCGTCCACAAACAATCCTGCCACAATTTCGTCGCCTGGGTCGAGTTTAATAGCGGTTGCGCCCACATTTCGTTTAAGATTGTATTCATTTATTTCTGACTTTTTGAGTACTCCGTGTCTAGTAATGAAAATAATGAACTTTTTCCTAGCGCTCGTGGATAATACAGCACCGGCGATGACCCGTTCATTGGGAACGAGGTTGCAGTATCCAGACAACAAAGTTTTGGCATCGACTTCAAATTGGCCCAACCGGACATGATAGAAGTTGCCGAGCTGAGTGAACAAGAGGATTTCATCGCTGCTTGATCCAACGGCAGTCGATATAACGTATTCTCCTTTGTCCAATTTAAACTTGGAACCAACTCCAGTTCGCTTTTGGGTGTAGAGAGTACTGGTTTCTTGAGCGAAGATGGCGCCGGTGTTGCAGAAGGCGACTGAGATTTGTTTTTTCTCAATTGGTTCCGAATCTTCGCTTTCTGCGAGCGATGTAATTTTTGTCCTGCGGGCATCGCCGTATTTTTTGGCGACTTCTTGCCAGCCTTTTTTGATTTCTGCATTGAAGAGCTCTTCATTATTTAATATCCTCTCAATTGATTCTGCTTCACTTAAAAGTTTAATACGTTCATCTTCTAATTTTTTAACTTCCAAATGTGCTAGACGACTCAGTTTCATATCCAAAACGGCCTTAGCCTGAATATCATCTAGTAGGAACTGATTACATAATTTCAATGTGGCGGCCGCAGTCGAAGCAGAAGATTTAATAACTTGTACTACTTCTTCGATTCGCGCCAAACAAATTAAAAGACCATCAATAATATGTATACGATCTTTAATTTTTTGTAAATCATATTCAAATCCACGGCGATAGACTTCTTTTTCGTGATCGATATGAGCTTGGAGCATTTCCTTCCAAGTAAACGCTCGCGGAAAACGACCTTTGTCAAGCATTGTGAAGTTAATGCCGAAGTAAGATTGCAGCGATGTATTCTTGAAAAGATATTTCAGAACTTTATCAGGGTTAGCTTTCTTCATCAAATAAATTTTGATGAGCGGTGTTTTACCCGTTAAGTCATTAAAGCGCTCAACGCCAGGGTTCTCTTCTGATTCAATTATCTTTTCAAGCTCTCCGCAGATTGTGTTTGTATATACTCCATAAGGAATCTCTGTGACAACAAAGCATCTTTCTTTGCTGTCGAAGTCAACGACTGATCGCAATTTACAGGCAAAACCGGTTCCGGCGCGCATTGATTGTTTGACTTCGGATTCATTATATAAAATTGCGCCCGTCGCAAAATCGGGAGCGCAGTAGATGTCCTCGAAGCTACATTCTGGGTTATCAATTAAATAACAAAGAGCATTGTTCAGTTCTTTTAAGTTATACTGCGGAATGGAACAAGCCATTCCAACGCCAATACCTTGCGCGCCATTAACGATATTGTAGAAACCTTTTGTAGGAAGAATAGCTGGATACTGTTTCGTATTATCATAACTATCACGCCATTCAATAATTGTTTCTTTATCAATATCATCAAACATCTGGCCAGCTATTTTTGACAAACGAGATTCAGTATAACGTGGTGCTGCCCAGTTTCCACTTTCGATTAATGATCCAGCATTACCCTTTACATCAATTAATGGATAACGCATAGCAAAAGGCTGGCCGGCGCGCATGATAATTCCTTCACAAGAACTGTCACCATGGATATAAAAATCAGCCATGGCCATACCAACTGCGTTCATTGTTTTCTTATGTGGGTTATTTGCAGTTAATTTATGAATGAGCATAGAATAAAAGATCTGACGTGCAGAAGGTTTTAATCCATCGCGTACATCGATCAAGGCTCTATTTTGTAATACTGCGCCCGCATATTGTATAAATGAATCTTGAATTACGGTATTTAATTCACTCATTTTTATTTCCTTTTATAAAAATTAAAGATGGCTAAAACATTGAATATGTTTATTTATTTCATTACTATTACAGTCACCAGTAATAATTAACTCTTTTAACTCTGAAAATGGGAATAAGTATTGTTTGTCTCGTGAGCGTATTATTACGTTTTTTAAACCGTTAATTAAAATAGTTCTTTTGTTTGTGTGAATTGAAATATCAATTACATTTTCATCGGCTGTGTTTGTAATAGATTCTGTCATGTTTTTTTTACTCCCTTATCTTTGAAAAATCAATATTGTTCATTATAAATTCACGGCGAGGTTCAACTTCTACACCCATTAAATCATAAAGTAAATTAATTGCTTTATCACCCCACTCCATGCGTTCCATTCTTTGATATTCTTTAGTAAACATAGAAATATGGGCAATTTCGGCGTCTAACTCACCAAGACCTTTCGCGCGAGTAACTTCGCCTTTAATATTTTTTCTTACTTTATTAAATTCTTCATCTGTGAAATAAAATGAATATTTATTTTTATTTTCAACTATATATAGAGGAGATCGAAGCCAATATAATCGTCCCTCTTTAATAAAATCAGGAGCAAAATATGTTAAAGCTGCCATTATCAAAAGACCTATATGCGCACCATCACTGTCGGCATCAGTACAAATTGCAATTTTTCCGTATCTTAATTTAGAAGCGTTATATTTGCCAGGAGTAATATTCATTGCGCTAAGTAAAAGTTTAATTTCTTCGTTTTGAAAAATTTTTTCTTCTTGATTAGACAGACAATTAATAATTTTACCACGAATTGCTAAAAGTCCATATCTTGTATAATCTCGAGCTTGCGCCATTCCTCCCATAGCACTATCACCCTCTACAATTAAAAGAGTTGAATTTTCTCCTAAAAATTCAGCATCTTTTAATTTATCTGATGCAAATACTTTTTTCTTTTGATTTTTTTCAATTTCTTTTGCTGCATTTAGGACTTGCTGGCGGGCTCGCTCGGCTGCAGCTTCAGCTTTTGCAATCTTTTTAAGGAGATCCACAATTGTATTGAACTCATCCTTATATCGTAGCTGCATTTGTTTGAGAGCGTCGGAGAATGCATTCGAAGCCAAAGTTCGCAAACTCGCGTTATTGATTTTTGATTTTGTTTGGTTAGCAAAAGAAGGATTCGCCACGGAACAGTTGATGACATAGAATAAACCAGATCTAATACTATCCCCATCAAACTTTTGCCCTGACAACGAGTTGAAAGTACGAGTAATCGCGGTCTTGGCTCCAGTAATCGGAGATCCGCCCTCTGGACAACGTAGGCCATTAACGAAGACATATTCAGATTCTTTGCCGCTTCCCCACTGAAAAGCGATGTCAACTCGATCGGTTCCATCTGTTGCACTCCCAGTAATAATATGTTGATGTAGTGGATCGGTGATATTATCTTTTACAAAATCAACAATACCATTTTTTGCACAATAAGTTTTAATTTTATTGTTTTCACCACGAACTTCAAATGTAATTCCGCTATATAAATAGGAAATATTTTTTATATCTTCGGAAATTTTATCAAATGAATAACCAATCTCTCCATTTTTGAAAACTTCGGGATCGGGTCGGAACCAAACATAAGTTCCATCTTTTTCACTTGTTTTAAATTCTTTATAATTTGTTAAAAAGCCCTGATGGAAAGTTGCTTCTGCGCCCTGGCCGCCACGAAAGCTTTGTACAATAAAATCTTGGGCGCTTAAACATACGCATTTCGCGCCAATGCCATTTAAACCACTAACATTCTTATAAACCGAATCATCAAACTTGCCGCCAGTATGAGAACGAGAATAAATTGAAACTAAAACATTTTCTCCGTCTTCTCTAATACCGAAAGGTACGCCGCGGCCATAGTCACGAACACTTATTGAATTATCTGTTTCTTGAAGACAAATTTCGATTTTTTTGCCAAATCCAGCAATTGCTTCATCGGTTGCATTATTGATGATTTCTTTTAGTGCTTGATAAGTGCCATCATTATCATCTGTACCAAGATACATTTGAATACGGGTTCTTACGCCTTCTCTAAAGTCTAATGACTTAATGTCGTCGATTCCATATTCTTGGCTCATTTAACTCTCCTTTATTTAATTTATAATATAATTTTATATTATTTTTAATAATTAATCAAATTTTATAAATATCATTATTTTATTAAAATTGATATATCTCCATTATTATAATTAAATTATATCAAAAATTTCAATAAAAATCAAATTATAAATTGGTTTCAAATTCGTGGAAAAATAGGATTAAATTTCTACTTTTATTTAGAAATTAAATATGAGCATGGGAAACCGCGACTTTGTCATTTTTGCTTATAAATTTAGTGGTATGCCATGTGCATACCATTTTTTAATTTTGAGGTATATAAATGGAAAATTATATTTTAGTTGAATCATTTGGCCGTATGAATGTGCAACATAGGCTGTGGTATGCAATGAACCTTACAGACCTTGTAGACATAAAGGCTCACTTTGGTGATCGTGCATATGTTATTACAATGGGAGCTAATTATTATTATGGAAATGATAATAGTTGGTATGATGAATCTGGCAATGTGGCCGGGAGTGATAGCGAACCTGCATAAATTGACGGGAGGTATAAATGAAAAGAGGAACTACACCAACCTTACCCGTTCGATTAAAACTTAAAATTACTGATATTGAGTCTATTGAATTTCTTTTCAAACAGATAAAAGCAGAATCAGCTCCGGAAATTTTAAAAAAAGTTTATCCAGGTGATGACGTTGAATTCAATGAAGAAACTGGTCTTTTTGGAATTTCATTTTCAGAAGCTGATACACGGTTATTTACCGAAGATTAGCCGTTCTATATGGATACGCGTATTACTTTAATAAATGGTAAAATACCAGAAACACCTATTGTAACATTACGTATGCATCCGACTCTGTTTGAATCAATAGATGAGGAGTCTGAAGACGATGGGTCTGAACAAGAAACCTCGCCAGCTGGTTAATGTCGAGGTTGTTTGTACGCCTGTCACTGACGTTGAAGTTTTAATTGATCCAGTTACAGGGGTAGAAACAAAAACAGAAGTGATCCCTGGCGTGAAAGGTACAACATTTATACCTTCCGTCTCTTCGGAAGGGATCATCTCTTGGACTAATGATGATGGGTTACCAAATCCTGAACCTGTAAATATCAAAGGACCGCAAGGTAATCCAACGACGATTAATGGTAAAACTGGTGAGTCTATTACATTAACTGCCGAAGACGTGGGCGCCTTATCATCAGCAGATTTTGATTTGATCGATTGCGGGACAAGCACGGAGGTGGTATGATGTCAATAAAAACAAGAATTAAATTAAAACGTGATACTACCGCTAATTGGAATGCCGCACATGGATTTATACCGCTCGAGGGAGAAATTATTATTTATTTAGACGGTAGAAAAATTGAGAAAAATGGCGAACTTGTAAATATGCCTACTATCAAAATTGGGGATGGAAAAGCTTATGTCCAAGATTTACCTTTTGTAGATGATGATACAAGAGATACACTTTTATTACATATAAATGATTCATTAATACACGTAAGTGCGCGAGATCGTCAATTTTGGGATAATAAAATTAATATTGACGATTTGTATGAATCATTAAATGAAGAATTAGAAAATGAAACTTTAATATTCAGCAGAGATTTTCTGTGAATAAGGAGATAAAATGGCAGATATTAGCAAAATTAAGTTACCTTCTGGTAATGAATATGACATAAAGGACGCTGTAGCCAGATAGATGATTGCTGGTGGTGTTTCTTTTAATATTGTGTGGACAGCCGCAGAATATGCTAGTACATCGGCGCCTAACGCCGCTAAATTAGCAACCATCCCTGCTGGAGTTAATGTCTATTACAATAACGGCGCAGCCCATGCAACTGGTACTCTCGCGGCCAGCGATGATACGATTGGTAAGTTTTATTTAATTTATTCTAAAACTTAGGCCGGCACGTTAGATGCTTTTGATGAATATGCGACAATTGGCGAAAGTACCAAAACGTGGGAAAAGATCGGTGATACATTAATTGATCTGTCAGGATTAGTAACAGATGTTACTCTTAATAAGTAGACTGATTCAGCCATTGGTGTGGATGCTACTTTCACTGTTACCCAACCGACGGTTGCATTAGCAACTGATACTACTTCTGGTACTGGCAAAGTACAAGTAGCAACTGGCGCGTCTGGCACAACTAAATATATTGGCGCGACCGCGACTGGTGGTGGCGCGGCTTGGGCTTCTAAGGATACAAAAACTGTTGTTACAAGTGTTACTGCTTCGACAAGTAATCTCGCAACAAGTAGCGTTACTGGTGTGCAGGCGGCAACCACAACCGCGTCTAAAGCTACTGCTGCGGCCAGCTAGGTTACTGCGAATGGGTCTGGTACTGCTACAACCGAAAATACCGATTGGTTAAAAGGTGTTAGTGTGGCTAACGAGGTTTTGACCATAGGGGCGGCCGCGATGGACACTCAAGCAACAACTCAATTTACTTTTGCAGATGTTACTGTTCCAATTAAGAATAGTTCTGCTACAACAGTTGCAACTGGACAGCTTGTTGCTACAGGTGGTGGAGCATCGGTTGCTACCAATGTAAGCGTAGGAAGCTCTGTTGATGTTATCGGTTCAAGCGCAACCCTTAGTAATACGCAGCCGACCATCAGTCTCGCTCAAAATGATGCTACTGCAACAGGTAGAGTTGGAGTTGTGACTGATATTAGTGCGTCTACTACCTATTTAAAAGCTACTGCGGCGGATGGTAATGTTGCTTGGAACAATAAAGATAGTGTAAGTGTCCTTACAAGTACTTCTTCAATTACTGTTACAAAAGGCGAGTAATTTATACCGTTTTTTAGGAGGTATAAATGGCTGATATTAAATAGATTACATTACCAAATGGTAGTGTTTATAATATAAAAGACGAAGTCGCAAGAAATGCTATTAGTAACTTAAATAGTTTTAATATTGCAGTTGTTCAATCTCTTCCTACTTAGAATATAGATAGTCATACTATTTATTTTTTAGGAAATCCTCCTTCAGTTGTTGGTGAAGCAGCGGTTGGTTCAGCATATGTTACTGAAGAAAATAATATTTATGAAGAGTGGATATATGTTAATAATCGATGGGAGATAGTTGGAACTACTGCAATTAATTTGGATGATTATGTTCCTACTTCGAGAAAGGTTAATGGAAAAGAACTAAGTAATGATATTACTATAGGCGCTGGAGATATTGATCTTGACATGTATGGCGATATTATGCCATTAGATGAAGCTATATAGGATCTTGCTGGCAACCTTTCTTCTGTAGCTTGGAGTGGTAGCTATAATGATTTAAGTGATACTCCACCCTTAGCTCCGGTGGCTCTGAGTGGTAGTTATAATGATTTAAGTGATACTCCAACTTTGGCTTAGTCTAACTGGGAAGAAACGGATGGTACTGATCTGAGTTATATTGAAAATAAACCACCAGTTGGCAGAGGAATAGGCAATGGTTCGGTATCAATTCCTGATATAATCGATAATAATATATATACTTTATAGGTGACTGGGAATGCTAGTGCTACTGAATATAGTTATACTACCGAAGATACCCTTCCAGCGACTTTTTCAATTAACTATACAGTTTATTATGAGCAAGGATCATCTTCTTCTTATAAATATGTAAAGATAAAAGAAGTAGATAAAACTAATCATACAATAAAATTTACTCATACTTTAAGTACAAACGCAATTACAAATGCTACGGTCATTATTTACCTATATAAAAATATTATTTCTGGTGTTAGGTCAGTCGCAATTGGAACTTCAAATCTCCTAGCAGCGGCTAATGCATTTGCAGTAGGTCAAGGTAATGAAATTAAATCTTATGCAATTGCAATTGGTTATGGAAATAAAGTAGGAAGTATGTATGGTCTAGCAACTGGGAAAGAAACTGAAGTTGGGGCATATTATGCGACTACCGCAGGATATAATACAATTGCTAATGGTAGATCTCAAGTAACTTTTGGTGAATTTAATATAGCTGATCCATCTTCGGCAGGTAGCAATACTAAGGGGGCCTATGTAGAAATAGTTGGTAACGGAACGGCCGATGACTCTCGTTCTAATGCCCGTACACTTGATTGGAACGGCAATGAGATACTAGCTGGTAAATTAACTGTTGGCGTGGGACCTTCTAGTGATATGGATGTTACTACAAAGTAGTACGTAGATAATGCTATTAGTCAGGTGAGTCCTAGCTCCTTATATTGGGCAAATATTGCAGTTTCTTCAGATTAGAAATTTAATGCTACGCCAGAAATGGCAAGTTTAAAATTAAACGGCAACACTAATGCCGCGGCTTCATCGACTATTTTTGTAAATTTTGTATTTGATTCATCTACATAGACATTAAATTTTGTTTTTAACTAATAAGGAGGCTAAATGAGTTTATAGGTTTGGCTTCCATTAAATGGAACTATAAAAAATCAAGGTCTAAGTGATACTGTTACCAGTATATCCGGCGCCGTATCAGCTATTGGAAAAATGGGTACTTGTTATTCATTTGATGGGCAAGATGATTATATTTCTATTAATAATTCTGATTTATATTCAACCCTTTCTGGCGGCGCTAATAATTTTTCTATGACTTTTTGGATTTATCATGCTGACTCCAGTAGAGCTATAATTTTTGGTGATTATTAGTTATCTGGAACTATATCCTTTAATGTAGAATTAACAACTAGTCATACTGTTAGATTTTATTGGGGAGGTTCTCCTGATAAAACTTTTTCAAATAGTGGTGTGGGACTCAATACATGGACACACATTGCTTTAACTTATAATGGTAGTAAAATTTTAATTTATAAAAATGGTGAGTTATTATCTGATTCATATTCTAGTACTTTAAGCAAGAAAAATAAAACGTCTGGTTTATATCGCTTAGGACGAGATAATAGAACTGGAACTACTGCTTTTAAAGGACGATTAAATGATTTTCGTATTTACAATCATTGTTTGTCTGCAAAAGAAATAAAAGAAATTTCAAATGGACTTATACTTCATTTGCCTTTTAAAGACAATGGTATTGTTCCTTTTAACAAAAATTTATTACCAGATTCTAATGTAAATTCTCTTAGTAAATATTTAGGTACACAAGCCCGGTATTATGAAAATGCAAGCCAAACATCCTATACTAATACGTGGGTTACTATTGAAGATCCGCCTGTACCAGGAATTTTAAATGGTATACAACAAACAGTAACAGCTTCTGAGGGCTTTCATAGTGTCACATGGTATTCAGGTGGTACCGTTTCAGTATCAGCCGTACCATATACTATGAGTGCTTATATAAAACGTTTATCAGGTACAGATTTAGTTGTACAATTTGAGTATGGTAAAAACCCTTATGTATGGAAAAGAATAACGTTGGAAAACGATGATGAATGGCATCAATATAGCTGGACTTTTATTCCAGACACAGCCTCGGGGAAAGCTGCTGCGAGTGGTACAACACGTATATATTGTGGTGGTTTATATTCAGTGGGAGAAGTTCTAATTTGTGGCTGGAAGTTAGAAAGAGGGAGTGTTGCAACTCCATGGAATGAGTGTGGCAATACTTTTTATGATTGTTCAGGTTTTCATCATAATGGTATGGGCTTAGGTGAATTAACAAAAGTAAATTATGATTTTAGATATGGAACTGCTCTTAATTTAAATTCTACAGCCCAACATGTAATGATTCCAGATTTTTCAACTGAAGGATTTAGTGATTCTTACACTATTTCGTGGTGGGGAAATCGAAATACAAATGAATCAATGTTTTGGGGCTTTGGAGATGGAAATAGATTAAATGGTCTGTATAAAGGATATTTATGGAATACTAACGATGGACTAGAAAACATTTTATATTCTCCAGGTACTACCACTCAAGTTACACCTTCAGCAACTAATACTTGGAATCATTGGGTTATGACTGGAGATGGAACCACTTGTAAAGTATATAAAGATGGCGAATTATGGGGCGTTGCAAAAACATATAAGCCTATTAATGGATCTTTACTTTTTATTAATGGATATAATAATTTGTCTAGTTATACGGCATCAAGTTTATAGATAAGTGACTTTCGTATTTATGCAACCGCATTATCTGCAGAAGAAATAAAAGAGCTTTATAATACTTCAGCTGCAATTGATAACAAAGGTAATGGTTACGCTAGAGAAGAAATTGAAGATACGGATATATTATCTATAAATAGAAAAGGTCAATTTATAAATAATAAAGTGGTTGAAAGTGATAATAATACTACTGCTTATTTGGGCAAGATAGATAAATCATTAAATGTAAATACATTTTATGAGTATTAATGAAGGAGTTGAAATGGCATAGTTAAAAGATTTAATTGTAAATGGCGCAACTTAGTTACTAGGTGACGTCATTACTAATAATTTGAAAGTTATTACAGTGGTCGCGCCAGACTCCTCAGGAAGTAGTGTTTATGGTAAAGGTATAGATGGCTAGGTTTTAAAAACAAACGGTAATTCTGTTTATTGGGGAGAAGGGTCGCTAGGAGCTTTTATAGCAGAATATGGCACGACCACGAATCAAGAAATAGAAACAGCAATTTCTAGTGGAAAAACAGTTTTTTGTCATTTATTAGATAATGGAATAAATTTTTATTTACCATTAGCAAGGAAAAATAGTGCTACTGATCATCGTTTTGGTGGAATATATGCTCAAGATGACATATATCTAATTGGAAGTTCGTGTGTAAATAATTCTTGGACTTTTTAGAATAGTACGCAAGCTTAGGCTGACTGGAATGCGACAAGTGGCGCTAGTGAAATTTTACATAAACCAACATAGGTTAGCTCATTTACAAATGATGCTGGTTATTTAACGCTAGCTACATTACCAATTTATGATGGAACAGTAATTTAAGGAGGAACCAATGCCAACTAATGTAACATATAAAGGTTCTTCTATCGCATCTTTCGCAGATACAACCAAAACATTAAAAACCGCTGGAAAATACATGGAAGATGATGTAACTATTATAGACACTATACCAAGTATTGTATTAACTGAAGAGCATTTACAGCCCGGCGGCGGTTATAGTATTGATTTAACAACTTTAGGCACTACACCTCCAAGTATTGTTGATACACTTGATATAAATGGTGGTACCATTCGTACTATCACTACAGATATAGAGGTTAATTTATAGTCAAAAAATGCGACTCCCTCCTCTGTACAATAGACTATAACTTGTGATAGTAGTTATGATGGATTGTCTGAAGTCTTAGTGAGTGCGATTCCTTCAGAATATATCATTCCTGCAGGAATATTAAGTATTACAGAAAATGGTAGTGCTATTGATGTTGCACAATATTCTGCTGTAAACGTAAATGTATTCGGCGGAGATGTTTACTAGGATGAGGCTGGTTTTATTATTTTTGCAGAAGAAGGAGAGGAAAGTTTAGATATGAATGTAGAAGTTACTGTTTCGTCTGATGGAAACGTCGCTTATTCTTTAGACGCCGGAAAATTATACCATTTTACTGGTAATTTAACAAATTTAACATTAACTTTAAATGAAACATCTAGATTGAAACATTATCATTTTGATTTTTTTAGTGGTTCTACCGCGCCGTCTGTTAGTTTACCGTCAAATATCATTCTCCCTCAAGATTTTGCTATATTATCAAATAAACGTTATGAACTTGATATTTTAAATAATTATGGGACGGTAGGTGTATGGGCGAATTAATTATTAGACGAACTTTACTAAATTATGAAACACGCTTGGATAAATTAAAATTTTGCTAGGGATACACGACAGATTTTACAACAAGTAACTATCCATAGCCTTTTCGAATTAAGTAGGTAAGCACTGCTAGAACAGTTATTGGTTATACAGATGGAAACATAACCATACCGGTTGTATCAGGTACAAATCCAAATGTTTATCCAATTCCACTACAAAGCACTTCAAAAATAACGGTGACAGCTAACGTATCTTTTGAGCTAGACGTTATGAAAATTACTGACGGTGTTTGGAAAGTTTATTAGGGATGGTGGTGGTTAACTTCTGGTTCTTCAGTAAATGTAAGTGATTATACTAATTAGGATTATTATTTTATTATTTTGGTGTAGAATAGAAGTGCTACTAAAGATAATGTAACTATTATACTAGAATAATGTAAATGAGGTATAAATGGCTGACACTATAAAATTCTTTGGCAAAGAATACACAAATACTGTTGGGGTTAAATTTCCTAACGGGCAAGGAGATTTATTAACATTTATACGACCCCAAGGCACAAAACTTATTACAGAAAATGGAACTGGAATTGATGTAGCCTCTTATGCCGCAGTTGACGTTAATGTATCGGGTGGCTCTGGAGGTGGGGTTTATTAGTCAAAGACAATAAATCCGTCTGAATCACAATAGAATGTAGTTCCTGATAGTGGATATGATGCACTTTCAAGTGTCACGGTGACTGCAATAGCATCTGATTATATTGGTTCTGCTATTCCGACTAGATCTAGCGCAGATTTGAGTGTGTCTGGCGCGAATGTCACTGTTCCTAGTGGTTTTTATAGCGCGCAAGTATCTGCGGCAGTTGCTAATGGAACGGAAGGCACCCCAATTGCGACGAAGGGAACTGTTAGTAATAATTCAATTACAGTTACCCCGTCGGTCACGAACACCGCCGGTTATATTGCAGGCGGCACGAAGAGTGGAACTGGGATAAATATTACGGCTTCAGAGCTGGTTAGTGGTACAAAGAGTATTACAGAAAATGGTACAGGAATAGATGTAACTAATTATGCATCGGTAGATGTAAATGTTAGTCCAAAACGTACTGCAACTATAACGGCAGCAGGCAAGCATGATGAGCGTGGTGATTTATATTCAGAGATTAGTTATGATGGTACAAATTATTATAGTCTAAATAGTACTTTTTAGTTTAGCCCAGGTGATACTGCAACTATCCATGTTCGTTTATATAATTCTGGCTCAATTATTATTGATATTGATGGTAATACAGTAGTAAATACTACTGCATAGTCGTATTCATATTCTTATATCTTACCAAATAATGATATTAATATTGAATTAGAAAATAACAATGCATCAAATCATATTTATATAATGAATAGCGCGATGACGCCATTGACCATAACTCAAAATGGCACATACGTGGCGCCATCTGGAACTGGATATACACCTGTTACAGTTAATGTTTCCACACCAACACCTTCTTATCAATCTAAGGCGGCGACACCTTCAGAGACTGCACAGACAATTACTCCAGATACTGGATATGATGCTCTTAGTCAAGTATCTATTAGTGCTGTTAGTTCGACTTATGTAGGCTCAGGCATTACGCGACGCAGTTCAACTGATTTAACTGCATCTACCTCTACAATTACGGCGCCGGCCGGTTATTATGCCTCGGCCGCCAGCAAAACCGTATCTGCGGGCACAGCAGGCACGCCTACTGCAACGAAAGGCACGGTTTCTAACCACTCTATTAGCGTAACGCCTTCTGTTACTAATACAACCGGTTGGATTACAGGTTCTACAAAATCTGGAACGGCAGTAACTGTATCTGCAAGTGAGTTAGTTTCTGGCAGTGAAACAAAGACTTCAAATGGAACATATGATGTTACTAATTTAGCTAGCTTATAGGTTGCAATTCCTATTGTAACTTATTATACTGGATCTTCCGCACCATCTTCTAGTTTAGGTTAGAATGGTGATATTTATTTACAGACATCATAAGGAGGTATAATGGGCACAATAACAAAGCAAGAAACACTTTCAGCTCATCCAACTTCTTATGATACCACACATCACAGTTATGCGTCTATTAGTACATAGTATCCTATAACAAACGCATACACGGATTCAAGTTCCACTTCCTATGCACAAGTTTCCTGGAAAACTGGGAGTAATGCTGAAACTTATGTATATTTGAAGTTTGACTTTAGTGATATTCCTGCAAATGCCACTATTAAAACTGTAACGGCTAAAGCAAAGGGCTACGTTAATACAACAAACTCTTCTAGAGTAACATCGAGGCAGATGCAACTTGCTACAGGAACAACACTCAAAGGTAGCGCCCTTACATTGTCTACGTCTACTTCAGAGCAGACGTTTTCAAATGTTGGAACGTGGACAAGAAATGAGCTCCTTAATGCAGGAATTAGATACTATGTAAAGCGAGGCACGTCTAACACATCTTCTACTTATTATATTCGTATGTACGGTGCGACTATGTCTGTTACATACGAATGGGAAGAGACGACTTACACAATAACAGTTAACAATTCTACTAGCGTAAACGTTGTTGCGGATCCAAACGAGGTAGTATCAGGCGAGTCTAGCGAAATAAAAGCTGATGATATTTCTGGGATTACTATAAAAGATAATGGAGTAGATGTAACTAGCCAGTTTGTGCAAAAGCAAGAATCTGGGAGTTATGAAATAGATAACGTTGGCACCTATGGCTTTGCGTTAAATAGTAATAATTATTATGAAAGTCAAAACAAGGGGGTGAACCAATCTGCAGCAGTATGCAGAATTAACTTCTCACTTCCAGTATCTGCCACAATTACATTTACTTTTATTAACTATGCTGAAAGCGGATATGATTTTGGTGTGTTTGGAAATATCGATACGGCATTAAACACAGATTATTATTCTGCAGGAAGCGACGGCGCCACAATCACCGACTCAAGTTACAAATTAGCCTGTAACACTAGTACTTATAATACCTCGTCCACGCATACACTTACGTATTCAATGTCGGCTGGCGACCATTATATTGATGTAAAATATTCAAAAGATGATGCCAGTGCTGCTAACAACGATACTTTGCAGTTTAGAGTTGCAATCGCCCTGGATAGCGTTCCTCCAGTATATTATGGGTATACTATTTCAAACGTTCAAGGTGATCACACAATTTTAGTTGTAATGGCTGTCACGGATAAACTATTTGTGAAACCAAGCAATTCATGGATTCAAACGGTAAAAGCTTATACAAAAATTAATGATTCATGGGTTGAACAGTCAGATTTGACAACTGTATTTAATTCTAGTACAAATTATGTATATGGAGGTAACGTCTAATGGCAATTTCAAAATTTACAGTTGATGGCGTTACTTAGATTGATTTAACTTAGGATACGATTGTTCCAGAACATTTATATGTTAATGAAACAGCTTTAAGTGCGGCCGGCGATAGTATTGAAGGAGCTGCATAGGCAGATAATGAAGATGCTTTTTTAGAGCGGTCACTGAGTGGTATATATTATAATCCTGACATTACTACAATCGGGGCCACAGCATTTCGTTGGATGCCAAATATTACAAAAATAAATGTACCAAACGTGATAAAAATTGGAGATGAAAGTGTTTATAATTTAGTTGGATTAGAAGAAATTACCACAGGTCAATTAACATCTTTAGGAACAAAAGCTTTTATGGGGTGCAGTTCTTTAAAAGTTCCTCCTGATATATCAAGATTGGTTACGTTACCTTCATATGCTTTTAATGGCTGCGCCGCGCTTGAATCGATTGATTTAACAAATAAAGAGGCTGTTGGTTCATATACTTTTTAGAATTGCTCTAGCTTAAAATAGGTTTCTTTGCCAAACTTAATTTATTAGGCAGATGCTACCGATACTTTTTAGAATTGTACTGCTTTAGAATCAGTTTATATGCCAAAGTGCCAAGGATTTGGTGGTACTAATGTATTTATGGGATGTACTTCTTTAAAGGGAATTGTTTTACCTAATCTTGGTGGGCATAATGGAGCAGCCGCGACTTTTAATATTTACTAGTCATGGTTTAATAATGATAAAAATTTAGAATATGTAGATGTTCGTACTCCTCCTTCGATTGCGACTCAAGCTTTTATTGATTGTTCAAAATTAACAACCTTAATTATTCGTGGTGAAAGAGTAACTAGTTTAGCTAATATTGCGGCATTTACTAGAACTCCTTTTGCTTCTGGGCAGACTGGTGGAACTTTATACGTTCCTCAAGATATGATTGAATCGTATTAGTCAGCGACAAACTGGTCTACAATTTTAAATTATGAAAATAATCAAATTCTTCCGATAGAAGGCTCTCAATATGAACACTACTATGCTGATGGAACTTTAATTCCTACCGATGGTTGGGATCTTGCAGCCAATGGTGTTCTTAATTTGGCAAATGCCACTCGAACCAATGGTATAATTATTATGAACCCTACCTCATTGAGTTGGGGCTTTTAGGCCAGATTAAATTATTTATTTTATACTTGGGGAGAAATAAAAACCAATTATAAAGTTCGAGTTAGTTTTGATTATGCTATCACTAATTGTGTAACTGATGGAGCTTTAGCGGTTGCACCAGAATTGGTTGCATCTAGAACTCCTGGTGGTGCAAGTAGGCTTAATTATGATGGTTTAAGTAGCATATTTGGTAATGGTAGTGGGCACTATGAGTAGATTCAAGATCCCATTACTATGCAATACGGAGATGGAGCATTTCCAGATACAGCTTTTTATGGTTTGTGTTTATATGCTCATACCGGTAAGGGGTCTCACGTAGAAATTAGTAATCTGATTTTTGAGGTAGCACCTAGCGAGGCGGTGGAAGAATGAGCGTAGCAAAATTATAGTGGAATGGAAAAACAATAGTTGATTTAACTGATAAAACTGTTAACGCGTCTAATTTACATGAAGGATATACTGCGAAAGATAATTCAGGAGATCAAATTATAGGCGATGCAACCGCTTCTCATTCGGTTGAAAATCAATTGGTTGAAAGAACCTTAAGTGGTACTTATACAAATACGCGAATAACAAGTTTAGGCAATAATTTTGCTTTAGCACGTTTAACTAATTTAACAGAGGTAAATTTACCTAATGTAACTAACCTGCATGGTTATGATTTTGATGCAAGTGGAATTGTAACAATTCATTTGCCTAAAATTACCACAATTTCTTCATATAGTTTTCGAAAATGTAATAAATTAAAAACAATTGATTGCCCAAATGTAACCCTTGTAAAAGAGGGAGCGTTTTAGGATTGCACTAGCTTAACAGCAATTACAAGTGAAAATTTCCCTGCAGTTACAACTATTGGAACTAAGGGTTTTTAGGGTTGCACAAATATTACTGAAATAAATTTGCCAAATTTAACAAATTTAGGTGAAGCTGGTGCGGTTGGATCTAATGCTTTTTATGGATGTACAAAATTAACGAAAGTAAATTTACCAAATCTTATTAATGTTGGTACTGGTGGACATTAGTTTCATAGTTGTACATCACTACTTTCAATCCATCTGACAAAAGTTGGAACTGGAACTTGCATGTTTTAGAGTTGTACAAGTTTATTGACTGCTGTCATTGAAAACGGCACCGTTTTAAACGGACAAACTTTTAGAGAAGATGCAAAATTAATTACTCTTGATACTAATTAGACCAAAACAGGAATTTGGGAATTTAGAAATTGCAGCGCTTTAAGCAATATAATTTTACGGCATACCGCGATTATGACACTCACTTATGGTATTACTGCGAATAATGACTCTTTTTATGGAACCAATTTTTTAAGTGGAGGAACAGGTGGTTCTATTTATGTTCCAGCTAATTTATTAGAAAATTATAAGGCGGCAACAAATTGGGCTACTTTAAATAGTTATGGTACAGTAGCGTGGAAAACCATTGAAGGTTCTCCTTATGAACATTATTGGGGAGATGGTGTACCAATGGATGGTTACTAGCCTATTAATCATATGTTGACCAATAGCACTTTTACTGGAACAGGGGTTACGTGTGTAACAAATCAGGCCAATCACGTAAAAGTCACTCTATCTGATGCAACTGCTCCAGTAATTATAAATCTAACTACAAAAGAGATAGGAGGCGCTTCAGTGGTCAATAATCTAGCAACAAGTTTATTCACAATTCCTGCATCAACACAATGCAAACTTTGGCTTACTAATATTAAAAACGCAGCAGGTTCTGATTTTGCAATAAATTTTAGAAAAACTGGACAAGCGACTTCTGCTAGTTTTGGTACTGGTAATGGAACACACACTGGAGATTTAACCATTACATAGACGCTATCTTCTGCTGAAGATGTAAGTTGTTTATTTGTGTATATTAACACACCAGTTAATGGGACAATTGAATTTGATGTGGCTTTTGGCGTAGGTAATAATAGATATATTTGAGGTGTGAATGGCAGTAGCAAAAATAAATTTAAATGGTAATACATGGATTGATCTGACAAATGATACAGTCGCCGCGAACAACCTGGCAACTGGCAAAACTGCACATGGCGCGGATGGAGAGGCTATAGTCGGGGAAGCAGGAATAGCAGCAAAAGAAAAACAAATTAATTTTATTGATTACGATGGAAAAATACTGTATTCGTATACGGCAGAAGAATGGGCGAGTGTTACCGCTCTCCCAGCAAATCCGTCTCATACTGGTTTAACCGCTCAGGGTTGGAATTGGACAAAATTTCAAATTGATGCACAACTAAGCGATGTTGGTGATAGTATAATTGTAGGGCAGATGTATCTTACAGAAAGTCAAAATACAGAAATCGACATTGAATTACAGAAGTATCGACTTTCCCCATATTTGGGGATAGCGGTTAATGGCATCGTTGAAGTTGATTGGGGAGACAACTCGTCGCCGAGTACTATAATGGGCACTTCGCTAACTAATCCGGTTTTAACAAAACATCAATATCAATCAGCGGGAAAATACACAATCATTATTAGTGTGGTGTCTGGAGATTTTGCATTTAATGGGAATAATGGGTTTATAACAGTATTATCTACTGGTGTATCCAATGCTAATGGAAACTATGTTTATGCGAATTGCATAACTTCAATAAGGTTGGGGACAGGTGCCAAAATTGGTGATTATGCATTTACTAGATGTTGCCAACTTGTATCTATTACAATTCCCAGTAGTGTAACGAGTATTGGTGAGCACGCATTTTCGTATTGCTACAGTCTTGCTTTTGCCACAGTACCAAGTGGTATAGCAACTCTTCCTGATGCTGTATTTATGCTTTGCAATAGTCTTTTTTACGTATCCATACCGAGCAGTTTAACAAGTATTAGTTATAATATGGTTAATAGCTGTAGCAGTCTTAGACTTATTACTATTCCAAGCGGTGTGACAAGCTTTGGTGGTGGTTCTTTCAACAGCTGCTACAGTATTTCTTCTATTATAATACCAGAGGGCGTAACTGCTATTCCAGATAATGGACTTATGGGTCTTTATGGTCTTGGTTTACTTATAATATCAAGTACTGTATCCAGCATTGGAACCTACGCGTTCCGATATGCTTACGGACTCAGGAAAATGCGTTTTGAGTCGGTAACGCCACCGACGATAGCAAACAAAAACGCTGTGGCGCAAATTCCGACTGACTGCATTATCAGTGTGCCAGTCGGATCATTAACTGCATATACTACTGCAACGAACTATCCATCAAGTGCAACGTATACTTATATTGAGGAGTGAAAAATGATAGTTACAGAACAGTTTACTGAGGGCGGAATGACCCTTATCCGCACGTATTCTGATAGAGGTGTGAAAATCCACGGCGGATTTCCTGAGGGCGATTACGATGAAGCGGTCGATCCAGCGGAGTTCGGCAGGACGTACACGGAGACGAATATCCCGATTGAGGAAACTGAAGCCTCCGAAGAAATTCCAAGCGAAAATACAAACGCAGAAGAAATTCTCAACATTCTCTTGGGAGGTGAATAATGACAATTCAAGAACTACTAGCCTTACCGCGAGAAGAACAATTAAGTTTTGTTCGACGTCTGCGCGCTTTAATTGAAAAAGCTTCTGCATTTCTCTCTGATGAAGACGCATTAAACGGAATTGAGCTTTTCGCTCCATGGAAAGAAAATACATGGTACAATCTAGATGACCGAATTTGTCACGAAGAAAAACTTTATCGCGTACGACAGGGACACACCTCTTCCGCGCTAAATCCACCTGGTTCAGAAGGCACTCAAGCTCTCTACGCAGAAGTAGCAGCGCCAGGCCAGGGAGAAACGCCAAATAACCCAATTGAATACAATAATAACATGGCGCTTGAGGAAGGCAAATATTATACGCAAAACAATGTTATTTATATTTGTATTCGTGACACAATCAATCCAGTCTATAACAACCTTGCAGACTTAGTTGGTTTATATGTAAATATATATGAATAACCACTTTTTTAAAATTTTTACAGAAAAAATCTACTAAAAAAGTAGAGGTAAAAAGAATGGCAAATTTAACCATTGGAAATAAATCAGCTGATTCAAGTTATTCTTTATTGCTTGATGCGAATTTAAAAGTTTTAAATAGTCAAGCTGAAGAAGTCGATCTAATCAGTACGGCAGCTTCTGTTGCTTCAGATTCACTCGCACGATTACAAGCAGCATCAGTTTATACAGTTTATAATGCAATTCCATCCTGGGCTAGGTCTTCGACAAAACCAACATATACGGCGGCCGAGGTAGGAGCTGTCCCGACATCAAGAACAGTCAACGGCCAGTCATTGAATTCTAATGTGACATTAACAGCCGCAAATGTTGGTGCGGTACCAACATCGAGAAAAGTAAATAATTATAGTATTAATGAAGATGTCACTATTCAGGCAACTGATATTCCCTTCACACCAACTTAGGATATTTCAGCAACAAATGTCCAAGATGCAATTGCTGAACTTATTAATGGTTCAGAGTATGAATATACAATTCATTCTAATACAGCAAGTTTGTATCATGAAAGTTATAAATTTGCGAATGGTATTTTAATCGAGAACATTCATAGTATAAATACAGTAGTGACATCTTCATGGAACCAATCGGGTGGTATTTATTATATTATGTACTAGCCAATTGCGTTTGCGAATGAATTTATTAGAACTCCTACAGCATAGATTTCTGCTAGAGGTTCTGCAGGGAATGTCAATGCATGGGCATGGTTTTATGGAGGAGTAACACCTACTTCAACAGGAAACTTTTTTGTGGGGCGAGGGAATAATACAGCAACCGGAACAATTGTTGTAATGATTACTGCAATTGGCAGATGGACTGAAGAAATAAATAGCACAATATCAGTTTCTTCTGGTGGTACGAGTACTTCTAACTATAATGACTTAACAAACAAACCGCAAGTGAATGGAAATACATTGACTGGAAATAAAGATGGTTCTACACTTGGACTTGTTGATCTCAATCAAGATGCGACAAACTCTGGAAAGATTCTTGCAGTCGGAAGTGATGGCATTGTAGCTCCAACTTCAACAATAAATGGAGATTTGACTGTTAGTGGAAAGTTTTATAATCGAGATTAGATTTATAATGGTTCTACCACGGCTCTTTCAACAGGAGATTATACCTTATCAAACAATATTTCTAACTATCAATATTTAGAAATTTGGGCAGGGTTTAATGGGCGTGAAGATGTAAAGATTGTGCCAGTGCGATCCGGAACAAGTTTTTCAATCAGAATGTTGAATTTATCTGATGAAACATCTACCTTTTTAACTGTGGTGGAGATGGGCTTATCTTTTAGTGGGACAACAATGACAATAGGACATACCGGATATTGGAATTGGACCGGAGTCGCCACTTCCGCCGCGACAATGTCTCAAGGTAAAACTGGTATTTATATAGAAAAAATTTATGGTGTTAGATAATATCAGTACTAATAGCTGATTAATATAAAGGGGGACTTAAAAATGAGCAATAAAACTTATGATACCTTAAAATTAATTTCAATGATTGCAGGCTATGTTGCAACATTTGTTCTCACACTAGCTGATATTTGGGGCTTTACATATGGTACAGCGATCGCGGCAACCATTTCGGCATTTGGTATCTTATTAGGTTCAATTCTTACCAAGGCATCTAATGACTATTGGCATAAGAATGACATAAACATAGATAATCACGAATAAATTAAAAGAGGAGGTTTAAGACCTCCTCTTTTTTTATTTAAAATACATAAAATCTCCAATCCAGCCTCGCTCTACTCCCCTCTCAGATGGAGTGTTTAAAAGTTCTCCTTGGAAAACCATCGTCGAGGAGCCACCGCCATCTAGTGGATATCCAAGCGTACAACCCAACTTTTTTAAGGTATTGGCGCAGTCATATCCAGTTAGGCCAGGTCCACCTCCATTAATTCCATCTCCTTCTGCTACACAAATCCAAATATCACCCGGCTTTTCATTTGTACCTATGAATGTTCTTGGACGGCGCGAGCCACCTTGAGAGATGGTAATGGTTCCATTTTTTAAATAGGCATAACCAAAGCCTAGAGTGTCGGTTGCAATTCCCCTATCTCTAATAACTTTTAACTTCATATTTTTATATGGGCCACCAAATCCAGGAAATAAAAGCCCTGTATCTTGACTATATAAAGCTGGAGTACAATATTTTTCAGCTGAAAAATCTGGGATTATTCTATCGTGCATTTCTCCACTGCCATTGATTTTTGCTGCGCTTCCATTGACACAGAATATAGCTTTTGTTGCGCCGGCCGCCTACGAAGTTGTGGCAGTAGGATGGTAGTAAGTTTTAAGGCGACTATAATCTTTAAAAGTTAAATGCGCGCAATATACATTTACATTTTCGATTTTTTCACGCGTAATTATAATTGAACCAGTTGGGCTTTGGTAGGTTTTTTGCCAAGTTAAAAGTTTATCTGCAATTCGTTTTTCTTTTACACCATGGTCAATATAATGAATATAATATTGGGTGTTATCGGCGCCAAAGGCTTTTTGTAAATCAACATAATTTGATTTATAATATTCCATATTAAAATTTTGACTTGCTTGGCGACCCTCTTTCATACCATAAGTAATGAAATGGTTGAACAAGTCAGTTGCATTATCTTTAAAAGCAGCTTTTAAGTCTGGATAATGGTTTGAGTAGTAGTCAGCATCAAACACCAATTTATAGTCTCGGCCGCCGTAAATGGTATTTACGACGGACTTTTTATATGCTTCACGACCTTCTTTATGACCATATTCTATATAGTGAAGGTAATAGGCTTTTAAATTATTTCCAAATGCTTTTTGAAGGTCTGGATATTTGCTTTTATAATACTGGACATTAAATGTTGAAATTGCCTGGCGCCCTTCGTTCATACCATAGACGGTGAAGTGGGCTAATAAAGCAGCTTCATTTGTACCAAATGCGGCTTTGAGGTCAGGATATTTGGATGAATAATATTGAGCATTAAATACAAGTGAATAGTCCATTTTTGAAGTTTCCTTTATATTGTTTTAAATGTTGTTGCCATACGTCTTCCTTTAAATTAATTAGCTATTAGGTCCTACATCAGGAGTGGTGCTAGGAACCCCATCAATATCTGATGAGTAAAACTCTATCGTATCTCCATCCCCAAGAAACTGGACAAAATAGTGTCCTTCAACAGAGGGGCGCCTAAAACTGCTGAGAAGATAAATAATGGTTGTTCGATATTCAGTATCAGGATTCGAAACTTCCATGACAGCCTGTACCATGCCATTATTTGCGACAAAATCACTGATCTCTCTATATGTCTTGTCAAGATATAGAATATCGTCCGAACTAGGATCTACAGTGATTCTGCAAGTCATCACGCCGCTGCCAGAAGGACTTAGTGTATCATCATCGCTAGTGTCATAAAGAGTATCCGCAATTTTTGCTAATGATTCTTCTACTGAAGGAAAGCTTACAGTTTTTCCACCTTCAGCGTGTAGCTGTTCATCAGCACCAACGTTATAAGTTACGTTAGTTGAAATGCAATAAATTCTATCGCCAAAACGAAGATTTTCTTGTGCAACAATTTCTTCTAATCCATCGGTATCGGCATAATATAAATCGCCGACCTGTCCATGTTGTATTAATTTATACATTTTTATTCTCCTTGAAATTATTCGGGTGTTTGGTTAGGGTGAACTGAATTATCTGGCTAAATTATTAGCTAACTACTATAAATATTAACATAAATGAATTTTGTTTCTTCATCATACTGCACAGATGAGTAAATTCCCTTATATGCAGGTACATAATGATCTCCAGTGCCAACTTCTGGCCAATTAATAAATACAAAAACTAACTCTCCATGTTGTAACGAGTTTTTGATATCTAAATAATTTATATCTGTAAAACTGGGAGCATCTGTAGACTCATCATAAGAATAAGTAGTTTCAAATGTTTTAACCACTTCCATATTCGAAATTCCCTATTCTATATTATTTAGTCTGTTGGTAGTAATAATATCACCATCTATCCAATTTGTTTTTATGTACGACATTAAAGAGTTCCCCCTTCTTCCTCTCTTTCTAAATTGCCATTTGTATTTAGAAATAACTTCATACTGCCTGTAAAAAAAATAGAACCAGTATTCGGATGTAAGTAGTTAAATGTAACAAGAGAAGACATATTTTGAAAATTAACTTTTAACAACACTACTTTTTCATTATTAATGGCACTTAAACACTCTTGATAATCTATACTTGTAAAAGTAGGAGATGATGGATTAGACATCGTAGTTTCAAAAATCACTACATTCGAAGAAGATGCAATCCCGTCCTCTATATGATTGAGCTTGGCGGCGGTTATAGTATCCCCATTTGTCCAAGTTTGTTTTGTATATGACATTATAAACTCCTTTTAATCTAAAGGCACTTCAATACTTCCATCTGGATATAACACAAATTCACCAAAATAATACCTTACCTCTTTTGACGAATCATTAAACTCTGTATTCGAACAATATAAGAGAGTTGTTCCATCCTAATAAACAAATAATACCGGCACCTAATTATTATTTATAGCAGCGATAAAATCATTATAATTTATACTTGACATTGAATTAGTCTAAGCATCATAAGTCGTATGAAATACAGCAATCCCGCTTCCTTGCGCGACTTCATTTTCAATTCTATTCAAATCCTCAGCGGTGACAAGGTCTCCTTTTTTCCATTTCACCATTGGTCTATCTCCTTAAGAAATATTATTCTATAAAGAAGTAAAAAATTTAAAAATAAGTTCTACGCTTTTGCTTATTACTAATCCAAAATAAATTATTTCTTGCTCTCGTAGCCGCGACATAACTAATATTAATCTCATCATCTGAATGATAATTATTAAACATAGTCCCATAAACCATTACATTATTCCATTCTAAGCCTTTCGCGCTATGTACGGTCAAAATTTTTACAGTATCACGATTCATTCGTTCATCCATATCATCTTTAGTCATACGAGCTTGTTTAAAAGTTTCATAAGAGATACCAGTTTCAGATAATGTCGCAGAAAATCTATCAACATCTTTATTCCATCTACACAGAATTGCCCATTGATTATATGGCGGCCGAGCCTCAATTCGTGAGATTATGTCATAATCATCAAGTCTAATTTGTTCATCTATTCCCATTACTTGTCGCATTGGAATAGAATTATCAATTTCACCCGAACGCTAAATAATTCGACGAGCATCTTCTAAAATTCTAATGCTATTACGATAATTTTCTAGCAAATCAAAAGAATGCACGTCTGGCCGCGCTGCAAGCGCTTTTAATAATTTTGGCTTTGCACCATTCCATTGGTAAATTGATTGTTTAACATCGCCACAAACAAAAAAACAATCAGGATTTATCATATCAAAAATAAACTCAAATTGATGTTCATCTGAGTCTTGAGCTTCATCTAATAAAACCCATTCATAATGTTTAACACAATGTGGATTTTTCTTTACTAATTCAAATAATTTATCAAATTGTTCTTTATTAAGAATTGAACTGGTTGAAATCCCAGCGATATTTAAAAGTTGATTGGCAAGTGAATGTATTGTTCCAACGTATAAACCAGGCTTATAGTCATTTCCAAGACGTCCACGTAATTCTGATGCAGCTAAATTTGTAAAAGTAATAACTGCAATTTGTCGCGGATCAACGTTGTTGCGCAAAAGCGATCTAACTTTTTCTGTCATTAAAGTTGTTTTACCACTCGCCGCACTTGCCATAACTACAATTCGATTGTAAGGTGCATTTATAATATCTTGTTGTGCTAATGAAAGTTGCATTAACCTTCCCTCTGATTATATCCATATGTTTTTGTATCATAGAATGTAATCCAATATTTTTCTCTTTCTGTTAATTCTTCTTTTGGCACTTCTTCAATTACTTCCCAAGTAAAAGCATCAACTCCATATTTCTTTAAAGCGCGCTAAAACTGAGATTCAGCTACTCCACCCAATCCCATTGCAGCTTTAATATGGTTTTGCCAACGATCAGCAATCTTTACGCTTTTACCAATGTAACTCTCATGTGTTTGAATATTTGTTACTTTATAAATACCAGAAGGGTTTCGATTTACTAAAACTCTCTGTATCATTTCTTTGGTTGGCCGCGAAATATAATTGTCATAAATAAATTTATTAAAAATTTCAACACTCGACAATCGTGGCCGAATTTCATTTAAAATTGCAATATCTTCTTTTACGGCATTGGTAAGCTGAACACAATAAAATTCATTCTTTTCTTCGATCGCGCGCCGTCTAAGAATTTCTTTATTTACAGCATCAAACTTAGATTGATATTCAGCTAATTTGGTAACTGTATATTTTAACTATTCTTCTTTTACAACGCGCTCGCGGTCAAGCGATTTAACTGTTTCATAGTAATTTTGAGTTGCCGCAGTCTGTGCTGATTTTGCCCATTCTGCAACTTCATTGTTCATTTCGTGAATTTTATGATCTTTTTCTTCAGCGATTATTCGTTCCAATTCTTGTTCACGAAATTGTTTTAAAGATTCATTAAAATCAGACTTAATATTAATTTCATGCTCAAGGTCTTTAAGCTCATTTATTTTCGCATTTACAGATGTAGTAATATCTGCATATTTATCATTTAACTGCTATACATACTACTACTCATATTTGTGAAAATGATTCTTTTTTTCCTTGTTGTAATGAATAATATAAATGATTAGCGTAATAGCTAATATTGCACAAACAATGTATATATACCACATTAAACTATTCTCCATTATTTTCTTTAATTATATTATATCAAAATTTCCCGTGATTTTCAAGTTTGCAAATTTGATTTTTCTAAAAAACTATAGTATAATTATAGTATAAATAAGGAGAATATTATCATGAAGAATTATATTGATAGTGTTAATTTTCACGAGCTTGAACCGCAGCGTTATTGGACGCCGCCTGCGTCGTGGGACGATAATCGGAAGAAAACTGAAGTGCAGAACGCAATCTTCTCTGGCGATTATATCGGCGCCCGTAAAATGGATGGCGCCTTCTACAAGTTTGTGAAAGATGAAGATGGTAATATGGAATTGCTCGGCCGCAGTAAAAGCGTGAGCGGTGATTATCTCAATAAACTTGATTGGGTTCCACAACTGCATTCTTTCTTCGATAATCTCCCAAATGGGACTTGTTTAATTGGAGAAATTTATTTTCCGAATAACGAAGGTTCAAATCATGTGACCACCATTATGGGTTGTTTGAAAGAAAGAGCAGTCGCGCGCCAAGAAAGTGGAGAAAGACTTCACTATTATATTTTTGATGTACTTGCTTTCGCGCAGAACTCCTGGTATAAGTCTAATATAGAAGATAGAGTTGCACTTCTTAATGAGATCAGTAATGGTTGGAGTTCCGAATTTGTCGAGTTCGCCAAGTATTATGAAGGTGCCGAGCTTTGGGAGCAGCTTCAGTCTATTCTTGCAGCCGGCGGCGAAGGCATCGTCATCACGAAGAAAGGAACTTGTTACCAGCCAGGTAAGCGTCCGGCGCGGCAGACTTTTAAAGTTAAAAAAGAACTTCAAGAAACTCTTGATGTTGTAATTCTTGGCGCGAATCCGCCAACTCGTCTTTACACTGGTAAAGAAATTATGAGCTGGCGGTTGTGGGAAGACCTTCGAACTGGAGAAAAGTTAGAAGGCGCGCTCTATAAGCGATATAGTGATGGGGATCCAATTGAACCGGTCACAAAGACCTACTGGAATGGATGGGCCGGATCTTTCATTATTGGATTATATGACTTAAATAATAAAAAATATATTCCTATTGGTTCATTGAGCGGTTTAACCGAAGAAATGTTACAAAATTGGAAATCTTATGAAGGAAAAGTAGCTGAAATCTCAGGTATGCAATTAATGCGAGATAATAATGGTAAATTTACAGGCATTCGACATCCACGGTTAGTTAATCTTCGTTTAGATAAAAATCCCAATGAGTGTTTAATGGAACAAGTTCAATGATAGTATATATTTATAATTTTCCTAAAGCTTTAAATATAAATCATAGTCTTCCTTCATATGCGCTTAATCATTCACATTATGGCGGAGGATATTATTTTTATTTTTATAATGAAGAGAAATGTTAATGATGAGTTCATTTGAAAAAATTGTACGCTCGATTCTTGTTGAATCGGGCGTACAGTTTGAATAGGAAAAACAATTTAAAGATCTCTATAACGGTTTATATCGCTTTGATTTTTATCTTCCAGTTTAGAATTGTGTACTTGAAATTCAGGGGATGCAGCACTACATATTTACTAAACAATTTTATGCAAATCGGTCAGATTTTTTAAAAGCTCAAGAACGTGACCGCCGCAAATTAGCTTATTGTCTAGCCAATAACATTAAAGCTTATTGTATACCATATTGGGAAATGGGGAATATAAATACAATTGATGATATTTTTTAGGATAAATTTCTTGCACGGTCAAAATTCCATAATGATGAAGTCTGGAGACTACAAAAGTCTAAACAGTAAGGTTTATTTTTCTACTTAATAGTGAGAAAAATGTAGGAGGCCATTCAAATGGACTGGACCGCAATCATCGTCGCAGCGATTCCTGTCATACCGTTGCTCCTCACTACGATTTTAACCGCAAGAGGTACGAATAAGAAGGTGCAAAAAGTCTCAGATGCACAAAAGTTGATAACCGATGCGCAACTGGATTTAATGCGCAATGAAATTGTAAAGATTTATTATAAACGTCAAGATGTCAAATAGTTATATCAATATGAACGAGAATCTCTTGATAAGCTTTATGAAGGTTATCATTCTGGTGGAGGCAATACTTTTATTGATGATATTTACGCAGAAATGCGTCATTGGAAAGTTGTACCGGCCGGACAAAAAATTGAAGATGATGAGTGATAAAAAGAGACCTCGCATTAAGCGAGGTCTTTTTTTAAAAAATCAACTACATTATTTTCTAAATCTTTTAAGCTGCCGTTGTTATCAATTATAATATCATAATCATAATTATAAACTTCATTATCAGCATGATTTGATGTTTTTGCTTCTTCATCAACATCTTTACGATCAATTAAAATCGATTTCGCGCCAAGTCCATCACAAAGCTTTTTTATTTCGGCGGGTTCTCTACAATCAATAAATACAACCCCACAAGATGGATCGACATCATACTAATCAAGGTGAAAATAAAACAAGTCTAAATCATTGCAAATTTTATTATAGGGAACGTCGCCCCATTCGGTTAAGAGATCTTTTAGATCGGATAAAAATTTACGATTTTTTGGCGTTTTAGTACCATCCCAGCCGCACTCTTTTGCAATATCTTTTACAAAATCAATAGTAGAGCAAATTAATGTAGGTCGATATACCTAATGTAATTTTGCTGCGGCGATTTCTTCAAAAGTAGTTTTTCCACATCCAGGAGAACCATTTACAATAAAAATATTTTTCATTACTTTTTACGAATTACCCATTCAAGCCATTTGTTAAAACTAAGTTCAGGAAAAATGGCTTCATTTGAAAAGAAAATAATACCTTTACAACTACGTTCTACCTCTTGCCAAAAATCTAACTAATCCATAGCCTCATGTAACCAATGTGTATCTAGCTTTTGAAGATAGTATTGAGCTTTTTCTGTAGGTAAATCATAATGCATTGCAATCATACTTTCGTTATATAAATAAACCAAAGTACGCGCCGCGATAGAGGGGTTCATATGTAATGTTTGTTTATAAATATCGCGTAGACCATCGACTTGAGATAGGATATATTGTTCCCAGCCTTTTTTGAAAAAGCCTTTTAATCCATCTTTGCGCGTTAATGAATTTGGATTATCCATCATTAAAACCGTGACTTCATGTAGTTGCCCGCGTCGTTGAGTCGAATTCCATGCTACGACGTTGAAATATGAATCTTCATTCAGTCGTAAATTAGGATGAAAACGAATATTGTTGTCTTTCAGGTAACTCGCGCGATAAATTTTTCCAGCACACCATGTAATTGCAGTAGTATTGACATCCTATAAAAGATTAGTATCTTCTTGATGTCTTACAAAACTTGAACTAATAATATCAAGTTTTTCTTTTTCAATGCCGCGTGCTAGTGATTCAACGGCCTGCGGAAGAACTAAATCATCAGAATCACAAAGCATAAAATATTCTGACGTATTATCTGCATCCATGCCAGCCTGGCGCGCGAGCCCCGGCCCAACATTTTCAGGTAACGTAATTAAATTAATAGTTAAGCTACGTTCACGAAATTCTTCAATAATATCGGTATAATCTTCTCCATCGCAGTCATTAACAAGCGTTACAAAAAAGTCTTTGGTTGTCTAAATTAGTAATGATGTTAAAACTGCTGGGAGTGTTTTCTTTGAATGATATACTGGAATAATAATATCAACCATTAAACTCCTTTGCCTCCACAGCCCTGCGATCGACATAATTATTCCAATAGTCATCGTCATGGCCTTTTACTTTATAAAAATTAAAAATATCTGATTCAAAATATGGAATTAAACAAATCCATAATTCTTTATTAGCGACTGGTTGTTTTTTAGAATTTAACCAATCATTTTTTATCCAGTTTTTCCACCAGCCTTGAGAGTAGCAATTCATACAATATGCAGAGTCGCTATAAACATCAAAATGTTGGTACATAGGATACATCTTCGATGCAGCGTCACAAGCATCGATTAATGCTCGAAGTTCACATTGGTTATTTGTAACTTCCCTATCAGATCCCCACCCTTGAAGTACAATCTGATTATTATTGTCCACAATAACCCAGGCCCAGCCGCCTTTCGCGCCTTTGTAGCCATTATTTGAAGTTGCACCATCAGTATAAATTTTCATATTATTTGTTCTTTCTTGGATAATAATTTTGTGCAATGTGATAAAATGGATCAACCACTTTTTCTAAATTGGCATCTTCAATATCGCTAATGAAACGATCAAGCTTCATACCGCCATTATGTTTAACACGTTTTATGCTGCGGTTATGAAATCGAAGCCGTGTTTTCCAATAGGAAATTAAAGGCATATCTAAATAAGCTTCACGTTTTAAAACTTGACAAGCTAAATTAATGATATTTAACATCGCCCAATGTTTTTCATCTTCATAATGCACATCAGAAAAACGAATGATACCATCGTTTTTAGAAATAGTATTTAGATTTAAAAATGCTACATTAACTAATTTATCAAGGAACTCAAAATATTCTTTATCAAACTTTTTCTCTTCCATAATAATACTCCTTTTATTACTTATATTATACTAAATAATTCACAATTTTTCAAATTTTCTAATGCTTTTTAAAACTTGAAAATTTTCATATTTTATGTTATTTTCGCGTGCGTCTGCGCGTATTTAATAAGGAAGGAATCTTTTTGAAACCCAAAATTTGAATTTTGACTAAAATTTTTATATAATATAATCAGAAATATTAAAGGAGTAGTTATGAAAGTTATCACTCAAAAAGAAATTAAAGAAATCAATCAGCTTTATGTAAAATTTAAAACATATGCTGCTGTAGCTCGTGCTACTGGATTTAGTCCTGCTACAGTAAAAAAATATGTTATCAAAGATTGGGCTGATTTAGATGAATCTACTTTTATCAGATTTGACCGTCCGTTACCAGATTTTGATAGTACTCTTTTTCGCTGTGATGACTGGGGTCCATTATGTACATTAACTTCAGATGAAGAACGAGAGATTCGTGAGCTGTGGAAGGAATTAGAAGTATGAAAAAGTATTTTTATTTAGAAGAATCTCCGGTTTACAAAAATAAATACATCATTCGTATGAACCATGAATTGTTTCTTTTTCCAAATGGTATTTCTGGTTCTTACAATGTATTTGTCGCGCGCCTTCTAAACCTTAGTTATGCAGATTATTTACGTTATTCTCGTGATCGACTTGGCGCTGAATTAATTGGTAAAAATACGAGATATATAATTCCTTATTATGAAAATAATGCTGAGACTAGAGCGCTTATTAAATTATTAAATACTCGAATGGAATATATTATGCATGAGCATGAATTTCCTTTTAGTTACATGGAGGATAAAGATGGCAATGTTTTACGGACGCCATTATAATGTTGAATGATAATTACACGTGAACTATTAATAAAACTATAGGCTTGCGAACATGGACTGAAATTGTTAGAGAAGTATCCTAATGGTGCTACTTTAATTGAACTAGCCGACGATCCCGATGTGGAATTAGACGATTTTTATTTTGCGCGTCATTATTTTCATTTTAATGATGAGGAAATGAAAATTTATAATAAGCATTGTCAAATCTTTGGTTGCGGCGACCACATATTGCGCAGCTCAAAAATTACAGATAGTAATTGGGTTTATAATAGTATTAATATAAATAAATCAAATTATATAAATTAGTGTGAACAAGTAATTGAAAGTTCTGAAATTGTTAATTCAGTTAATGTTCAATATAGTAAAAATATAATAAATAGTAAAAATATAAATTATTCTGAAAATGTAGCTGATTCTGATGATATTTCAAATTCTAATAATATAATTAATAGTAGTCATATAAATTGGTCTAGCGTAATTAATTCCAGCTTTTTACTTGAAGATTGTCATTTTATGTATAAAAGTAATAATACAAAAGACAGTTATTTTTGTGGTTTTGTAGAAAATTCTAATCATTGTTTATTTTGTAATAATCTTTCAAATGCTGAGTATCAAATTTTTAATAAATAGGTTACACAAACGGAATTTGAAAAAGTAAAAGAAATTTTATTATTACAGCTCCAAGCGGAAAATATAGATTTATTAAATATAAATATTGAAAAACATTTAAATCCAAGATTTTCATACGATTTAAGATTTGATAGAATGTTTGAACAGCTATCTGAACAATTTTATGGTTGGGTAGGATCATTACCTTAGTTTGACGAATAGATATTTCTTTTATTGTTTTTTACTACATTAAAATAATTTGATTTTTTTATAAAATTATAATATTATATAAATATAAACTAAAAAGTTTACTTAGGAGTACAATAGTGATTATTGGTACAGAAAAATCTTTTGAAGCTTGGAAAGTCAAGCCGATTGTGATCAACAAGTGGGCAGATTTATATAATGATACTTGCATCAGGCTGCGGCGTGAGAAACTCACGTTTAAATAGATAACCCCAACAGAAATCTGTTGGCTTGCTTACGCAAGATATTTAGACACTTATGTCGCGCCTGATGATGTAGTATTTGATGCAGGAACTAATGAGCTATTGGCAACTATTGCAAATAAATGGTTCGGCGATGATAGTATCCTGTTTAAAGGGCGCCCGCTATGTGCATAGTAAATAATTGGGGTATCGTTAAATGGCATGACAGGAGGCTCTAACCCTCCCTTTGTGGGTTCGAATCCTACTACCCCAGTATGAGGTATCAATGGAACAATTTGGATATATTTATAAAATTATAAATGATATAAATGATAAAGTGTATGTTGGCGAAACAACTAGATCTTTAGAAGATCGTTTTTCAGAGCATTGTTTTGAAAAAAGATCAACGTCTAGAATTCATAAGGCCATTCAAGAGCTAGGCTGGCAGCATTTTAAAATTGTTGAAATTGAAAAGGTTCCGTTATCTCAAATTTTTGAACGAGAAACTTATTGGGTTCAATATTATAATTCATATAAAAATGGTTATAATGGTACCCCTGATGGACAGAGTATAAAATTTCATGAACATACTCGATGGTATAATAGTGTTCATATAATTGAGCCTAATTTATTTTTTGATAGCGCTGAAGCTATGGCGCGCGAATTACACAATTTAACTTCTTGGTCTTTTCGTTTTTGCAACGATAAAATAAAACAAAGCTTAAATGAAAATAAAGATTTTCTTGGTTATCATTTAGAGTATGTTAAAATATATGAAAATGAAATATCAAGTATAGAAGATCGAGAAAATTGGATTAAAATTTTAAATATACAATTTGCAGGAAAACGAATTTATTGCGAAAAATTAAATAAAGAATTTAATACTGTAGGTGAAGCAGCAAAGTATTTATTAGAGAATGGATATTATATTGGGCAGTCAAAAATTCCAATTCAATCTATAGTAACTACAATTAGTCGGCAGCTCAAAGAGCCAGAGAGTGTTTTGTCTAGCATCTCTGGGAATTTAGTGTTTGAGCAGCTTCCAGGCTCAACAAAAAATAAAGGTTCTCAAACGCCATGGCAAAGTCAAAAAGTTCATTGTAATGAATTAAATATGGATTTTGATTCTCAAACTGAGGCCGCGCGTTATATGATTGAAAAAGGATATTGGAGCGGTATTAAATTAAAAACTGGTAAATTAAGACTTAGCGATATTATAAATGGTATTTTTCCAAATTATAAAGGCTATAGTTTTAAAAGAATAGAATGAACGCAGTTGTATGTAATAATTATTAGTGTAAATATAATGGTGGAAAATTTTGTAACAAACCTATACTTATTATGCTAAATGGTGGTTGTAGTGAGTTAATTGATAAAAATGGAAATTTAAAAGATCCATCGGTTTGGACAAAACAAATGATGTCTACGGAAGAATGGAAGAATTTATATGAAGGAACGTAAGTTTAGGAAAATCGTTGATATTATTACAGTTATTATTGCGGCGATTTTATCGGGTATGTTAGCATATGGGCTTATTGTAGATGGAAGAAAATCTATTTTAGAAGCACCATTTTATTTAATTTTTACTGGTATTTTATTTATTCTCGCTTATAAGAAGCGAGATGACATTTAATGTGGAGCCATAATCCTAATTGGTAAGGAGCGTGTCTTGAAAACACGTAGTAGTCGTTCGCGCGGCGTTTCAGTTCGAGTCTGAATGGCTCCGCTTGTGGCAACGTAGTCAAGTGGAAAGACAATCGGTTGCAACCCGACGACCGTAGGTTCGAATCCTACCGTTGTCTTCTGGCTGGATGGTCTACGCGGTCGGGGCGGTGGACTGAAAATCCATTCACGTTGGTTCGACTCCAACTCCAGCCATTTGGAAAGGTACTCAAGTTTGGCTGAAGAGGCGCCCCTGCTAAGGGTGTAGGCCGTTTACACGGTGCAAGGGTTCAAATCCCTTCCTTTCCGTCTGAGGACTTGGTGTAATTGGGAGCATAGCGGTCTCCAAAACCGTTGGTTTAGGTTCAAGTCCTAAAGTTCTTGTTAGGAGAAATGAAATAATGGGAGAAAATGATCTGCATAAAGTTGAAGCTTGTACTTCAACTTCGTCAACTTATACAATTCCAAATTCTACTATTGGCGATCTTAACTATTCTCAATATTGTCTTTATAGATTGCCTTGTGGAATTTGCACAAGAACAAATAGTATTTGCCCATTAAGTGGTAATTGTATAACTACGCCTTCGTGGGGAACTATTGCTTAGACCACTGGAAGTACTACAGTTCCAGCTAATCAAATAGTGAAAGGAGAGACAACAGCACATTTTATGTGCTAATTAAACTTATGATTAAATCATTATACCCGCAATTTCAGCGATGGGCCGAAAAAGGAGCTGTTTGGATTATTAGCGATCCGCATCTTAATGATAAAGATTGTAAACTAATAGACCCATATTGGCCTTCTCCTGAAGAATATATTTCAGCTCTTAAAACTGATATTGGAAAGAATGATACTTTAATTTGTTTAGGTGATGTCGGCGAACAAGAATACCTCAAATCTTTAAAGTGTTATAAAGTTTTAATTACTGGAAATCATGACGCTGGCGCCACAACTTATAAAGATACATTTGATGAAGTCTATGATGGGCCGCTCTTCATTGCAGATCGTATTTTACTTTCACATGAACCAATTAATGGATTAGAGGATATTTGTCTTAATATTCATGGCCACATTCACAATTCATTTGATGATGACCGCGGGCATCTGAATCTCGCAGCCAATGTGTGTGATTATTATCCCTTCAATTTAGGGCGCGCAATTAAAAACGGATTGCTTTCTGAATATAAAAATTATCATAAGTTAATTCTTGAAAAAAGAGAAAAATTATAATATAATAGATTTATCGAAAGTAAGAAAAACAAATTTACTTCGATTTGAAAAGTTAATAACTTGGCTGTCGATGACGTCGGATAAACAACTCAAAGGTAGAACTGGCAAACCAAAGTAGACGAATTGCCTAATAGCAGAGCGAGTATAGGGAGTCATGACCCTTCTAAAGTCCCCGAATAAAAAGTAGACTGCGGCGGGTAGGTACGAGAGTTGTAGCCAAGTAAAAATGGAAAATGTAAATCGGTTTCTCTTCTCCTAAGGCCATGGAGTTTCATTGCCGCGGTGGATGCAATCACCATCGAGAAAATAAGAGATTGTCCCTACGGTTATCGGGGTTATGGGGAACTCGCAAACCAAAGTGAGCGCTACTCACTAGGGGGTACTACCGATGCTACTGAAACGGTGAGTCGACGCCGGTCGGGATCAAATACTAGCACCCGTATCAGGTGCCCCCTCGGCTATTTGTCCTAATATAATTTTTTAGGTTTTTGAGCCGAGGTTTTTTGCTCTGATGGCGGAATTGGTATACGCTACGGACTTAAAATCCGTCGCCCGCAAGGGATTGAGGGTTCGAATCCCTCTCGGAGCATTATGTGCCTATGGCGTAATGGTAGCGTAACAGCCTTCCAAGCTGTGGGTGCGAGTTCAATCCTCGTTAGGCACTTAGATATTGCTGGGTAGCTCAATGGCTAAAGTAATGTCTTCATACGACAGAGATTGTGGGTTCGAATCCCACTCCAGCAATTTGAAATTTTCTAAAATATATGTTATAATATTTATAGAAAATGGAAAGGAAAGTTTCAAAATGGATAAGATATATTTAGCTGGTTCTTGTGGCTCGGAATCGCGTACAATTATGAAAAGTATTGCTAATCAGCTTCGAGAGATGGGTGCGGAAGTCTATTGTCCTTTTGAACTTAAAATCCCCAATGCTTGGGATATGTGTCAGGAAGAGTGGGCGCGCAAAGTATTTGATAAAGATATTGCAGCCATTCGCGATTGTGATATTTTTGTTATGATAACGCCGGGCCGCGCAAGTACTGCTGGCACAAATTTTGAACAAGGGTTTGCTTATGCACTAGGTAAACGAATCATTGTGATTCAGTATACTGAAAGTAATACCAGTCTTATGACCTATTGCGGTGCAACTGCTTTTGCCAATGTTGATGAAAATGATATGATTTATCATTTTAAAGACTGTCTTGTTAAAGCAATGAAAAACTCTTTAAACAATGTTTGTGAAACAATCTTAACCTAAGCTTCGACTCCGAGGGCAAATCGGGTAGGTGAAAGCGGTGTCAGCCTTAAGTGTGCCGCATATTGGGGTGTAGTTCAGTTTGGCTAGAACGCTTGATTTGGGATCAAGAGGCTCGCAGGTTCAAATCCTGTCACTCCAATTGGATTGGTTTACCTTACAAACCCGTGTTGTGTATTGTGATGTGGAAGCAATACTCCGGTCGCCTGATATCGTTATGGCCCGACACTCGTGCGCGTAATTGACTGGTTAAAGCCTGGCGCACATTCGCCTCTATAGCTCAATGGTAGAGCATCCGGCTGTTAACCGGAGGGTTGTAGGTTCGAGCCCTTCTGGAGGCGTTTTCACTCGTTAGACTAGCAGGCAAGGTTAAGACCCTTTCAAGGTCTTGGGCCGGGTTCGAATCCCGGACGAGTGATAAAATTAAATAATCCAGCCAGAGTGTGCCTGGCCATCTACTGAGCAGGTTAGATAGTGCGCATATACTAATCTAGTAGATGATACAAATAAGACCCGATTGCAATGAATCAGCATAATAAGAATGGGCGCTGCACGAAATGGATTGTTTAATTTTATTTGGGGATGATTTCAGAAAAAGTGTAGAAGTAGCGCTGCTACAAAAAATAGGTGCAACTCCTATCGTCTCCATTTTACTCCATTGGCGCAATTGGCAGACGCGTCTGACTTAGGATCAGAATTCTGTGGGTTCGAATCCCATGTGGAGTATTTTGGCTTGGTAGTTCAGCTGGTCAGAACGCCGCCCTGTCACGGCGGAGGTCATGGGTTCGATCCCCATTCAAGTCGCTTGTAGAAAGGAGATAGATAATGAGTAGGTCTTATAAAAAATCCCCTGTCTATACCGATGGTTCTCCTGGAACCACCAAAGAAAAGAAAAAGGTAGCTAATCGAAAAGTTCGACGTGCTGAAGATATTCCTAATGGCGGAGCTTATAAAAAGGTTCATGAATCGTGGGATATTCACGATTATGTGAATCGCTGGACGTGGGAAGAAGCTAAAGCATTTTGGGAAAGTGGTGAGAACGAATATCTCACTAAGCATTATCCCACAGAAAAAGATTTCTACCGCTATTGGCTGAAATGTTGTAAGTCAAAATGATTGGTCTACATTACAGACCCGATCAAGTGTTTTATATTTAGCGCGAATTAAGTCGTTTGTTGATTATACATATGTGATGTTCAGCCGATTTTTCCATCACCCAGTACTGAATGTTATTGATGACCAAATATCGAAGCAAGTTTCTTACCAGCCCTCTTCGAGGCGCATCAGTCAGTGGACTTTATGAAGCTGGGGAACTCCAGGAAAATTCCCTGCCAGCAAGGGTTGGGCCTTGCATATGGGCAATGGTAGCCCAGGAAGGTGCGGCGCGGTTCGAGTCCGCAAGTTGAAGCCGTTCGAATCGGCCAGCGCATGGTGCAAAACCTTCCATTTGCTTCTCTGGCGCAATCGGTAGCGCAACTGACCTGTAATCAGTAGGTTGAGGGTTCGAGTCCCTCGGGGAGCTTTGGCCGGTAGACAAGCATTAAAAGTCGAAAAGACAATGTTAATCTCGGGAAAGGAAAGCAGTGGAGAGACACCACAGCGGGCGGCGGTACGCAGAGAGCGATGGTAAAAAATACCATAGAGCGCGGCGAACATTATATTGAGAACGTAACTTAACAAGGTGAGAGACCTAGTACTAAACGATAATGTAAAAATCCGCATAAGCTACCCCAGTTACAATCGTTGAATCCGGAAGAGATGGCGCGTGATTGAAACTGCACGCCTGGCCATGAATTAATATTGAATGAGGAAAATTATGACTTGGGAAGAGTTCAAAAATCTAAAGTTTACATATGAAACGACCAACTATAAAAAGACGTAGATTGAATGTCCAAAATGCGGCGCGCCACTATTTATGCGGACAGACGTAGTTCTTACTACTTATCCAGTGCAATATCAATACGTATGTAAAGAATGCGGCTGGGTAGGGCATAGTTTTAATAAGGCATAATTTATGCGCAGGTATAGTATAATGGTTATTATGAGTCCTCGCCAAGGATTAGATGTGGGTTCAATTCCCACTACTTGCTTAGCAGTTAAGTGCGACTGCAATAAAACGCACAATGAGATGCGAAACTCTCGTGAATCCCCTCTTGCACAAAGGGAGAATCGAAAAAAGCCGTTAATGGTAACTGCGAAACGTTAAATACAGTGCTTGCTGATACTTGTGCAAGAAGTAATCAGCAACTTGGGGATGTGGCGAAATCGGCAGACGCAGCGGACTCAAAATCCGCTGGTGCAAAACACCGTACGGGTTCAAGTCCCGTCATCCCCATCATCATATTCATTCGTAGTTTAAATAAGGTGCCAAAAAATAAATCCTTAGGTAAAACACCTTCTGCGCAAAGGAAATGCAAGTGCGAGGCTTGCCGAATGAGCTATCATATATGGGGCTATAGCTCAGTTGGGAGAGCGCACGGTTTGCACCCGTGAGGTCGAGGGTTCGGGTCCCTCTAGCTCCACTAAGACCGCAGGGATGGCCAAGCACCAAGGTCGCTTCTTTTCATCTATGTGATGGTTTGCTGCGGTATATAAATAAATATGGGCCTGCGGAAGCGTGGTAGTGCTTTCATGACTTCCGACTAATGGGGTGTCGCCAAGAGGCTTAAGGCCGCGGACTTTGACTCCGTGATATGTCGCTGGTTCGAATCCAGCCACTCCAGCTATAGGAGGATTAAATGACAAAACGACTTATTGCAATAGTAATATTGGTTCTTTTTGTTTTAGGAACAATTTTACTTAGTTGTAATTCTGGATAGCCATAGCGTAATTTAATTCCAGAAGAAATAGATTCAACTACTGATGTTCCCGCAACAGAAGAACTAACTTATGTTGAGGTAGAAACAAGTACGGAAGTTGAAACTGAAGAAACTATTTATACTGAAATTGAAGAAACTACTACAATCAAAATTGAGACTAAAACGGAAGAACCTACAACGGTACCTGAAGTTATAAAAACACAAATGTGGACTGCGACTGCAGTATATTTTAGAACAGGACCTGATACACATTGTAATTATTATCAAACACTTACAAAAGGAACTGAAATTATTGCACTTGATTTTGATTGGAATAATGAATGGACGCAAGTTTATCATAACGATAATGTCGGATATATTTATACTGAATATCTAGATGAAAATTTTGTAAATAAGTACGATTATTACTATATTAATTATGGTAATCAGATTGAAAAACTTGATCCTGCATTACAAGAATATGCGCAAGATATTCTAGACGAGTGGGGTTGCCGCGACTTTTTTAAATTTTTCTTATGCCAAGCATATCAAGAATCACATTATAATATGAATAGTGTGGGTAAGATGCATGGCGGCTACTATGACTATGGAATTATGCAAATTTGGGAAGGTCACGTTTATAATAAAAATTCTTTTTGTTATAACATAATACAAGAACACCCTAACTATAAAATAAATCCATACGACAATATTTATGTCGGTTTGTGGATGTGGCATGAATGGTATAAAGTTACGGGTGATTATATTACAGCTTTAGGTTGTTATCTGAGTGGAACCACTACACCTTCTCAAACTTATATTAATTCTGTATTAGGACATATGAATTATTTATCTTTAGTACAATAAAATTTAAGGTACATAAGAGTGCTGACCTGGTTATTGCACTTAATACTCGACCAATCGCGCGAAAACAAATCTTATGTATTTTAATTTTTTGAAATTAATGGGGCGTAGCTCAGTTGGTGAGAGCGTCGGCCTTATAAGCCGCAGGTCATGGGTTCGAATCCCATCGCCCCTATTAAAATTTGATTTTTTTATAAAAATCATATATAATATATACGTAATAAAAATAAAGGAGTACTTATCATGAGGCGAAAACGCAAGTATCATAAACAAATTGAATATTTCCGTCAGTAGCCAAGTGGTATGGCAGCGGGCTTTTAATCCGTTCATCGCAGGTTCGAATCCTGTCTGGCGGACATGCCTGATTCGTCCAATGGCAGGATAGCAGACTCTTAATCTGTAAGCTCTCGGTTCAAGTCCGAGATCAGGCATTTGAACTCCAGTAGCTCAGTGGACAGAACAACGGTCTTCTAAACCGTTTTCCTACTTATAAATTAAAGGAGTAAAAACAATGACAATTTAGGATAAATTAGTTATTTTATATCTGCGGCGCAATAAACTTGAAGCTAATGGAAAAAATTTCAAAAGTCCTGGTGTTCTGCGGAAGGTAAATCGGCAGATTCGTAATTTAAATGATAACGTAGGTGCTTCAAACCATTGATAAATTTAAGATGGCAGATCCAGTTAATATAGAATCTAAATATATGAATGGTGATTGCTATCCATTTGCTAAAGCTTTAGTTAAAAAGTTTCAAGGTACATTATATTATTTGCCAGTTGATAATCATTTTGTAGCTTATATTGATGGTCATTTTTTCGACATACGTGGGCTACTTACTGAAGACCAAGTTAGTCCAAATTTCACTTGGTCCGAATATTAGTTAATTGAGCCATTAGACGCAGAACGAACTAAATATTATTGTATTCGTGGGAAAGAAAATTTGGAGCTTTGAAAAATTGAAAATTTTTTAAATTTTTGGTATACTATTTATATAAGATAAAAAGAGAAATAACTCTTAGAAATCTTATAAAAAATTAAGGTTCTTAATTTTGACAAATTAAGAAACTTTTGATATAATTATTATATAAAATCAAGAGGGTATTTTATATAATCTTTCTTCCTTTCTTTTGACAAAAATCCCTTGGAAGCGCATATCATTTATTGTATCCCCTTCTTGTCTTGTGGGTATGGCTTTTATGTAAGTTATGGGATATGCGGTGTAACTTACTTTTTATATTGGATCGACAGAGTTGCTTTTCGGCAACTCTCTCCATCCTTATTCTTATCTTTATTTTCCCCTTTTATTTTTAAAATTTAATAAAATAAAAAAATAGGGTTAATATCCTATTTTATTTGCGTACGAAAATGGCTTATATATTTTATAATTCAAACCCAGAACATATAATTGTGGGTGATTGTGTCATACGTGGAATTAGTGTTCTTACAAGCCAAACCTGGAATGACGTTTATATTGCCCTATGTAATGAAGGTTTACTTATGCATGACATGCCTTCTTCAAATGCCGTATGGGGCTCTTATTTAATAAAAAATGGATATGTTAGACGAATAATTCCCAATACTTGCCCACAATGTTACACAGTAGAAGATTTTTGTTTAGATCATCCATTTGGAAAATTTTTACTTGCAACAGGAACGCATGTCGTTGCGGTCTAGAATGGAAATTATTTTGATACTTGGGATAGTGGTAATGAAATTCCAATTTACTATTTTAAAAAGGAGGAATAAATAATGGCATATGATAATTATTATAATAATGCTAATCCATATATGTATTCACAGGCTTATTAGGCGCCCGCGCTATAGAGGCAAATGATTTCACCGAATCAAAATTTACAAATTCAAAATGGTGGTTTTGTGTCTGTACGTAGTGAATAGGAAGCACGAAATTATCCTGTAGCGCCAGGTAATAGTGTTACTTTTAGGGATGAAACTGCTCCGTATGTATATACTAAAACTATGGGCTTTTCTCAGCTAGACAGGCCAGTGTTTGAAAAATATCGACTTATAAAAGAAGAAATTCCAGAAGAACGCACCCCTACTAACTCAATAGACAATAATTTTCAAAAGAAATTTGAAGATGAAATTAATTAGATTTGGGAGCAAATAAAAATTTTAAAAGAGTCTAAGAAAGAGGTGGTAGAAAAATGATAAATTTATTTAATTTAATGTAGATGTATCAACAATTTCGTTAGAATCCTATACAAATGTTATCAAGGCGCTTTAATATTCCTCAGACTATGAATAATCCACAAGAAATTATTTAGTACTTATTAAATTCAGGATAGATTACTCAAAATCAGGTCAATCAAGTAATGCAAATGCGAGAAGACCCGCAAATCCAATAGTTATTTAATATGAAGTAAAAGTCGGTGCACAGGCTTTTATAATAAACGGATTACATATAGAATGTAATTCTTAACCTACAAAAATTATAGGAGGTAACATTATGTCTTTATCTGAAAATGGAGGCACAAACGGTTTCTATATGCCTGTAGCTCCCGCTTATGCAGGAAGTTTTGGCGGCAACAGTTTTGGTGGCGGTTTTGGCGGCGACTGGGGCTGGATTATTCTGCTTTTACTTTTTGCAGGCGGCGGCTGGGGTAATGGTTTCGGCGGAGGCAATCTTGGCTATGATTTCCCATGGCTTATGACTGGCCAGCAGAATATTAACTCTAATACAAATGGCGGTTTTAGGGACGCAATGCTTAATGATGGTATTACTTCCATTCGCGACGGTCTGAATGATTTATCTACTCAGATTTGTAATAGTGGCTTTAATACTCAGACAGCATTGTTATAGGGCTTTAATAGCTTACAGGCCCAACAGGCTCAGTGTTGCTGCGACAACAGAGCAAGCATCGCCGATTTAAAGTATACTGTAGCTACTGAAGCTTGCGCAAATCGCTCTGCTGTAAATGAGGCCCTGCGGGACGTGTTGGCAGCAAATACAGCATCGACCCAACGGATTCTTGATCAGCTTTGTGCTGATAAGATTGAACAGAAAAATGATACGATTGCGCAGCTTCGCTCCGAACTTATGTATGCTCGCGGGCAAGCTTCTCAAGATGTGCAGACTGCTGCAATTCAGGCTGGTCAGCGTGCTCTTGCAAACGAAGTTGAACAATATGTCTTACCAACCCCACGTCCAGCTTATATTGTTCAAAATCCAAATTGCTGCTACACTAATACTTGTGGCTGCGGCATGTAATTGGAGGCAGCGCTATGGCAGAATATTTAACAAGAGATACGGTTGAAAGTGTAGCTTTAAATACTGCAATTCCGTTTATTGATTCTATTCCCTGCAATAAAGGATATATATATCATTAGAGTGGTACGGGAATTTTTGTTCTGCGTGGTATTGTAAATAATCCCAATGCTTGCTTCGCGCGGTATGAGGTTGAATTTACTGGCAATATCGCAATTCCAACTGGCGGCGCCGTAACTCCAATAGCTACAGCTATTATTGTGTCGGGAGAAGATCGACAAGGAAGTAGAAGTATTTTTACTCCCGCAGCGGTAGATGAATATGGAAATGTAACCAGTCGTGCCACAGTAGATGTTCCTCGTGGATGCTGCTTTACGGTATCTGTAGAATATGTAAGCGGAATAGTAAATGATCCAACCACCACACCTACCCCATTAATTAATGTAATTGATGGAAGTTTAAGTATTTCTAGAGCAGCTTAAAAAGGAGATTAAAAGATGAAAGCTATGAAAGAATTAAAGTATCTTCTGGAAGAAGAGCTTGAAAAAATTGTTAGAAAAGGCGACATCACTCCTACTGAACTAGAACGAGTTGACAAAGCGATAGATATTATTAAAGATATTGAGACGATCTGCGCCATGAAAGAATATGGGTATGAAGATGAAGAAGGATATTCTGAACGCTATCCTTATTATATGAGAGATGGCGGTTCTTATTCAATGCGTGATAATAGTTATCGTCGTGGGAGAGATGGCATGACTGGCCGCTATATCAGTAGAGATATGGATCCCCGTTATTATGGAGATGGGCGGTCATATGATTATTCTGGACATGCCAGCAAAGAAGATTTAAAAAAGGATTTAAAAGAGATGATGACTAATACAAGCTCTGATAAAGAGCGTATGGCCATTCAGCAACTCCTGGAACAATGGAAGGATTAATAAGGGTAGAGGCGGTTTTCCCGCCTCTACTTTTAAATTTTAATCTATTTTAAAATTTGAAAAATATTTAAAAATATTATATAATATATATACAAGATGAAAAGAAAAACAAATAAAAAGTTTTAAAAAATAAAGACCTTTAAAATTTGAAAAATATTTAAAAATATTATATAATATATATGTAAGATGAAAGAGAAAGTACTTTGAAAAATATATAATTACAGTAACTCAGTGAAGACCGAAAGCGACTTTCGGGCTGAGATGGGGCGGCAAGGCTACCGTAGGACACGAAGCAAGGATACTTGCGGATATTGCGGGTGTATGTAATGTGAATTACATACCCAAGCGGAGAGAACTCCCACTAGTCACATTGCCCCAGTACTGAAGTTAATTGCCGATAAAAGTAGGATACGAGTGGGCGGTGTAATAGAAAGCAAGTTGAATAGACTTGCCGAATCCAAGTTAGGCTCGGACGGGTGGTGCCGAAAGCAATCCTTGGAAACTTACCAAACAAACCGTTGCGCAGTTGAAATAATCACTTGTATGCAACTCCAAGTAGCGGAAATCTGCGGTGCAAATATTAGCAAGTATGGCGTGCGTGTGAACGTTAAAATTCCTCTGAACGTCCCGTGAAAGGTAGAAGTAATCAATCTTCTTATGGATTAAAGGTGAAGAACCTGTGTCCGTGGAAAACGGACGGGGTAAGAAGCTATGGGGTAGCTCCCCATGTCTCAGACTTATCTCCCATATAGCCAAATATATCGACATTAAATGGCAGCAACGCGAAGGCGTACAGTAATTATATATTTTTGAGAGTACATTCTCTCATGGAAGTAAAATAAAGTGCGACGGTGCTTTAGGGTATAAGTTGGCTGATTAGTAGTTGTACGCAGCATGAATTTGATTTCCCACGCTGGACGTGGCGGAATTAATCTTGTTCGTAATAAGGCCCGAAGCAAGAGGTGGACTATTATTCCACAACTCTTCCTTATATCCACTTTTATAATGTATCAAGATCAACATTGGCATGCTGGCAATAAAAAAGCCAATGAGATGTTGTGCCTAGCACGGGGATGGGAGAGCGATGCTCCCAATAAGTGCCATCCATATGAGCGCAAAAAATACTGGCGATAAAAAAGGGACGCCATAAGAAAACAACAGAAGATACTAAAAAAGACGATAGGTCTATAAACTTCTGGCTGCGACCAGATCAACCGCACGGAGTAACTCCAACCGCGTCCATCCTGGCTCGGTATATAAACGCATCGGGAGAGCAAGGAAACTGTATTTAGGAAAACCATTAGGGAGTACGTAATCCCTACTATTCAGAAGTGCCCAAGGAGGGGAGCGCCGTCGCCGTTTGGAGACGGAGAGGGTAGGTTCGATTCCTATATGAATAGTTTCATCGCGGTGTGGAGCAATGGAAGCTTGCCAGGCCCATTACCTGGAGGTTGCAGGTTCAAGTCCTGTCACCGCTATTAGCGCCGAGAACAAATGGCAGGCGCGTAACAAATCTGAAATGTGTGGTACAATCTTTACCTTAAAGATTATCGGCTCGCGCTATATAGCCGCCCGTGTTGGCCGCTGATCCTATGTGCCGATTTTAGCGAGTGAAAAGCCGCGAATAACTCGTCATATATTTCTCTTACAGGAGGTATCGCCAATGAAACATGCGCTAACTACTGTCAGAGGTATTAGTCACATTGGCTAATATTCGAGGTCAATACACGGATTTATAGGACAATCAAAGTCTGAAGTTCAACTACCACCGGCAGGGCAACCAGGTTTATCCAACTTATAAGACCCTGATATGTGGCATTGCGGCAGAGACCTCGGTAAAAACTAAACAGGCGAAGTAAACTTATTTTTATATAATTATAGCCCAGTAAAACTGGGCTTTAAAATAATTTAGGGATAGGAACCTAAATAAAATTCCAAGGAGGAGTGGAATGAAATACTATTCAGAGTTACTTAAAAAGACCTACGATTCAGAAAAAGATTGTTTAAAGGCTGAAAAAGAGTATAACGAAAAGCTCGAGGCCGAAGAAAAGCGTAAGAAAGAGCTGACTGAAACGCGCAAAGAGCGCGCAAAGGAAGTCGAAGATGCTTACAA
>OCVV011197848.1_pt1 | contig 57398 bp, 56 predicted proteins | sample 1539721 | NCBI WGS metagenome assembly OCVV01 (sample SAMN02144230, study PRJEB22623) | gut metagenome | biome: sheep rumen | host: Ovis aries | place: New Zealand
CAGGAAAGTCCGAATAAATCCGGACTTTTCTTTAACGCCGGCGACGGGAATCCGTGCAGGTATTTCAATTAAACAGCATTGCGGATGAACGAGTGATGCGGATGAAGGAGGAGTAAATGAAGAGGATCATTGACAGAATCAAAGAGGAGACGGAGGCGGCTTTTGAGGAGGCCGGATTTGACGCTTCTTTCGCACTGGTGACTGTTTCAAACCGTCCCGATCTGTGTGAATATCAGTGCAACGGAGCTATGGCAGCGGCAAAGACCTACAAGACCGCACCCAGAAACATAGCGGAAAAAGTCGCGCCCGCGCTTCAGGAAAAAGCTATCTGCAAGGAGGTTTCCGTCGCCGGTCCCGGATTTATAAATATAAAACTGTCGGATGAGTTTCTGGCAGCATATATGCAGGAGATGTGTGCGGATCCTGAGCTTTCCGTAAATAAAACTGTATCGCCAAAAACCATCATAATTGATTACGGCGGTCCAAATGTGGCAAAACCTCTTCATGTAGGACATCTTCGCTCCGCGATCATAGGTGAAAGTATAAAGAGAATGGGACGCCGCATGGGCGACACTGTGATAGGAGACGTACATCTGGGAGACTGGGGACTGCAGATGGGTCTTATCATTACGGAGGTCCATGAGAGACATCCCGAGCTTCCGTATTTTGATGAAAGCTTTGAGGGTGAATATCCTTCAGAGGCGCCTTTTACTATCGGCGAGCTGGAAGAGATCTATCCTGCCGCCAGCGCGAAATCGAAGGAAGACGAAGCATACAAGGCAAAAGCATTACATGCGACAAACGAACTACAGAGAGGCAGAAGGGGATACATGGCGCTGTGGAACCACATAATGAATGTCTCTGTAACAGATCTGAAACGAAATTATAAAAAACTGAACGTAGAGTTTGATCTCTGGAAAAAAGAATCCGACGCTCAGCCCTATATTCCTGATATGATCCAAATGATGAAGGACAAAGGTTTTGCCCGTGAGGATCAGGGCGCGCTTGTCATCGATGTGAAAGAGGAGACAGATACAAAGGAGATCCCCCCGTGTATACTGCTGAAATCCGACGGATCATCCCTTTATGCAACGACTGATCTGGCAACGATCGTCGAGAGAATGAAACTCTATGATCCTGATGAGATACTGTACGTGGTCGATAAACGTCAGGAAATGCACTTCACGCAGGTATTCCGCGCCGCGCGAAAGACCGGACTTATCACGGATAAGACAAAAACATCTTTCCTTGGCTTCGGCACCATGAACGGAAAAGACGGAAAACCTTTCAAGACCCGCGAGGGCGGCATCATGCGTCTGGAAAACCTGATCGAAGATATCGACCGCGAAATGTATAAAAAAATCGTGGAGAATCGCAGCGTAAAGGATAAGGATGCAGAGAAAACAGCAGAGATCGTAGGACTTTCAGCGATCAAATATGGTGACCTTTCAAATCAGGCGTCCAAAGATTATATATTTGATATAGACAGATTCACATCCTTTGAGGGAAATACAGGTCCGTACATACTTTATACCATCGTACGTATCAAATCCATACTTACCAGATATAAAGAAGAAGGCGGCGTCATCGAAGGAAAGATCCTTCCTCCGGCAGGTGAAGCGGAGAAGAATCTGATGCTGCAGACGGCACGTTACAATGAAGCCATGGAAAACGCGTATGCGGAGAAGGCGCCTCATAAGATCTGCGCTTATATTTATGAGCTTTCAAATCTGCTCAACAGTTTCTATCACGGAACAAAGATCCTTTCAGAGAAAGACGAAGACCGAAGGACTTCATGGATCATGCTTCTGGATCTGGTCAGAAGAGTACTGGAAGACGCGATAGACGTTCTCGGCTTTGAAGCGCCGGAGAGAATGTGACATTCTTTGTCTGCAGTATGATTTCTGCGCATACAGCAGATATCCGTTCATACAGAAGTTCTAATAACTGTGCAGATCGTTTTGAGTGCTCACACAGATTTCTCTCTTAAAGGAAATACCTGAAAAAGGGAGGTTAATGGTGGATAGAAAGAATGCAATATGGGAAGCTGTTTTTCCTCCTTTTTTCTTAATGATGATGCTGGTCGCATCTACTATGATCTTTTCTATCATAGGAAGCGCCGTCGTCAGCCTTATCGGGATCAGTGCCGGACTGATCGAAACGTGGAACCGGGTCAGCAATCTGCTGATCACGATGATCGCCTACGTTCTGACGCTGGTTTTCATGCGAAAATCCTTTGAATACGATGAATTCCGTTTCGGAAAAGATCGGGAAAAGGCAGACCTGAAGGACTCTTTGCTGCTTGTCCTTTTTGCTTTTGCGGCGGCGGAGCTTGCAGGCACGGCAATAGACTTAAGCGGTCTTTCAGAAGTGTTTCATACCTATGACGACAGTGCCAGGGTAATGTTCCAGGGACAGAACGTCCTGCTCCTGATCCTGGACACGGTCATTCTCGGACCGCTGACAGAGGAAATGATCTTCAGGGGAATGACCTTCAGAAGGATCCGTGATCATGCGGGAGAAAAGAAAGCGATAATTCTTTCCGCGCTGCTCTTTGGCGTTTATCATATGAACATCGTTCAGGGGCTTTTTTCATTTATCGTTGGCTGCCTGCTCGCCTGGCTGTATGCCGAGAGCGGGACGCTTCTGGTTCCGCTGGCTGCTCATATGCTGATCAATTTCTATGCGGCAGTTTACAATCTGAAGATCGATCTTCTGGCGGAAAACACCGGCTTTGTGAAGGCCGCGGCCATCGTTCAGCTTCTCATCGCCGCAGTGACCGGGATATTGCTTCTTTTGAGAAAAAAGCGGGTAAAAAACCTTGTTTAAATGTATTACTTATGGTAGAATGTGAGCGTTGCGTAGAAGCACGCATGAGGATTTTCCGGTGTGGTGCCTGCTTGCTCGGCGGGTTACCGGGAACGGAATCATGCGGAAGAAAAAAATCATATTTTAACCACAAAGGAGAAAAAAATGAGCGTTATTTCAATGAAACAGTTACTTGAGGCTGGTGTTCACTTCGGACATCTCACCAGAAGATGGAATCCTAAAATGGCTCCGTATATCTACACAGAGCGTAACGGCATCTATATCATCGACCTTCAGAAATCAGTTGGCATGATCGATGACGCATACAAAGCTGTTGCTGATATCGTAGCCGAGGGCGGAACGATCCTCTTCGTAGGAACAAAGAAACAGGCACAGGAGACAGTGGCAGCTGAGGCAGCCCGCTGTGGAATGTACTATGTTAATGAGAGATGGCTCGGAGGAATGCTCACAAACTTCAAGACGATCAAGAGCAGGATCCAGAGACTGAAAGATATCGAGGCAATGGCTGAGGACGGAACATTCGATGTTCTTCCTAAGAAAGAAGTCATCAAACTTAAAAAAGAGCAGGAGAAGCTTGAGAGAAACCTTGGCGGTATCAAAGAAATGAAGAGGATCCCTGACGCTATCTTCGTAGTAGATCCTAAGAAAGAGAGAATCTGCGTACAGGAGGCTCACACTCTCGGAATCACTCTTCTGGGTATCTGCGATACAAACTGTGATCCGGAAGAGCTGGATTACGTTATCCCGGGTAACGACGATGCTATTCGTGCCGTAAAACTGCTTGTTTCAAAAATGGCAGACGCTGTCATCGAGGCTAAACAGGGCGTTGCAGAGGAAGTTGAGACAGAAGAGGCAGTAGAAGCAGAATAATTATTTCCTGCTGTCAGCTGGATTAATGCGGACGGCAGTAAGATTCGGCGTTAAATAATTCGAGGGAGGAAAAGCGAATGGCTATTACAGCTAAACAGGTTAAAGAATTAAGAGAGCTGACAGGCTCAGGCATGATGGACTGCAAAAAAGCCCTGACAGAGACAGACGGCGATATGGACAAAGCCGTTGAATGGCTCCGTGAAAAAGGAAAAGCTTCCGCAGAGAAAAAAGCAAGCAGGATAGCAGCTGAAGGTCTTGTTATGGTAAAAGTTGCAGAGGATGGAAAGAAGGGTGTTGCCGTTGAGGTTAACTCCGAGACAGACTTTGTAGCCAAGAACGAGCTTTTCAGAGAGTTCGTATCAGAAGTAGCAGATCAGGCTATGGATTCTTCAGCAGCAGATATGGACGCATTTCTGGCAGAGCCATGGAAACTGGACGCTTCCAAGACAGTTAAGGATATCCAGACAGAGAAAGTCGCTGTTATCGGCGAGAACCTGAATATCCGTCGTTTCGAGACAGTTGAGGCAGCTGACGGCGTTGTAGTGGATTACACACATATGGGCGGAAAGATCGGCGTTCTCGTACAGGTGAAATCAGACGTTGTTAACGACGCTATCGTTGAGATGGGCAAGAACGTTGCAATGCAGATCGCAGCCATGAGACCGAAGTATACTTCCAGAAGTGAAGTTCCTGCTGATTACATCGAGAAAGAGGAGCAGATCCTTCTTGCGGCTATCATGAACGATCCTAAGGAGTCTCAGAAACCTGAGAAGGTTATCAAAGGCATCGTTAAAGGCCGTGTAAACAAAGAAATGAAAGAAATCGTTCTTCTGGATCAGGTATATGTAAAAGCTGAGGACGGAAAACAGACAGTTGCCAAATATGTCGAGGAAGTCGGCAAGGCAAACGGTGCAAAAACATCTGTTGTCGGATTCCTGCGTTACGAGACAGGCGAGGGTCTTGAGAAAAAGAACGAGGACTTCGCCGCTGAGGTCGCAGCTCAGATGAACAAATAATCGACTATTATCTAAATTTTGAAAATCATACAGCGATCCGCAAGGGTCAGAAAAATTCATACAGCAAAAAAAGAACTGTCGCGAAAGCGGCAGTTCTTTTTTTGTTTCACAGGAAATTTCGTCAATTTCCTGTGAAACGAAACCCTCTGGGGGATGCACACGCCGCACAGAGGAAGGCAGCTGAGCTGCCGTGCGGCGGCGCGCAAAGTCCGGTTCGCTCTCATCAAGATTGAGGGGCTGAGGAGTTGAAGTCCGCTCGCGGATTTTGTTGTGTTGTAGGATTAAAGTGTCAAAAAGTCCTTCGTTCAGTAAGTTTGATCAAGTCTTCTTGTGGACTTTGATTATAAGTAATTTATATCAGGGGCAGGAGTACTGCTCATAAATTTCCGCAGAGCCAAACGGTCAGGCATTAAGGTGGTGGCGCCGACGCCCTGAACCACGTGAGCCGCGCAGGCACTTCCGGTGACAGCGCACTGTTCGGGAGTTTTCCCCTCCAGAACAGCTGTCATAAATCCGGCCGTGAATGAATCGCCGGCACCGGTCGTTTCGATGGCGGGCACTTTATAACAGCCGCACCGGAAGGACCTTATTCCGTCAGAAAAATAGCTGCCCTCAGAACCGCATTTAATGACAACGTTCTTTACGCCCCGGGAGAGAAAAAAGTCAGCGATCCTGTGTACATCGGATGTGCCGGCAATTTTTTCGGCCTGTTCGATACTGGGAAGGAAATAATCCAGATAAAGGTAAACGGGTTTTAGAATTTCATTCCAGCGGTTTGAGAAATCAGTCGTCACGTCCATGGAGGTCGGGATCCCGTATCTGCGCGCTGCGGAAAACAGAGCTGCCGTCCCTTCACCGTCAAAGCCGGGCATATGAAATGTGCTTCCGACATGTACCAGGTCACATCTGTCAAGAAGCGTCAGATCAATATCTTCAAAGCGGAGCTGTCTGCTGGTTCCGGGGTAATACAAAAAACACCTGTCTCCGTTTCGATCCACCAGAATAGTCATCTTTGTCTGAGGATATTCGGAAGGTATCACATGGGACATATTTACTCCCTCACGCAGACCTTCCTGCATCAGAAACTGTCCAGCCGCGTCATTGCTGATGCAGCCCACATAGGTCACTTCCTGACCGAGCCGGGCAAAATCGATGGAATTATTAAATGCGTCTCCGCCTGGTTTCATCAGGATCTCATCTGCGATCCTTGTGCCGTTGTCATAGGAGATCCCGGGAGAACCCGTTACCAGAACATCCACAAGCATTTCGCCCACACATAGAATTTTCATATCGTCACTCTCCGTTTCAACGCTTATTGATTAAAAAGTATGGATTTCGTATAATATTTATTATAGCAGAACAAAATGGTGATGTTTTGCTGACTTTAAAGAACGGAGATTGAGAGGAATGGCAAAAAAACAGCAGGATGTTGCGCTGAAATACATGATAGAGCTGGGCGTCAGCCCCGCCAGAGATCTGAATGGCGTGTTTAACCGCATCGAAGAAGGATTTGGAAAAGAGAAAGCACAGGAGCTCAGAAAGGCATATGTCGCATGGACGATCGCGATCGACAGGCATGAGGAGCTTACAGAACCATGGAATGAGCTGCAGAAGCTTCGGGATCAGGATCCGGAGCTGGCGATCGCGTATACGGGAGCATGCGAAGGAGATATTCTGAGAAGAGAGTGCGTGTGGATACATCAGTCAAAGGATGTTTTTGGCAAAGAGATACTATTTGCAGGAAATGACAGAGGGATTACCGCAGGATTTCTCGCTAGAGAACTGCCTGATTCCGACGTGACTGTTCTCTGTCAGACGGAAGAGATGGCGGCTGCTGCTAGAGCCCTCATGGAAAAGATCAGGGTGGCGAATGTCACAGTTGTACTGAAGGATGAACTTCAGGGTAAAAAATTTGATACTGTGGTCTCTGGCGACACTGCAGTTTCTCATGCGGGAGCAGAGCTGGAAGACCTTGACTATATGTTTATCCGTGAACAGGGACTTATGCGTAAGGATGCATATGTTGTCTGGGCAGAAACGCTGGCAGGATATCTTAAAGACGGCGGATTGCTTATATCCATGGAGGTCATGGACAGAGGCCGGGATTATCTGGGATGGTGCTTCGCGCTTAATCAGAACAATCTGGAGCTTGATCCGGAGTCGCACGCAGAGATACCCGTGTTTGATCATGAGGGTATGCTGAATCTTCAGATCCTGAAGCTAAAAAAAGGAAGCCGTAAAGAGGAAATCGATGTCCTTGCATTCTTCAGCAATACATACGCAAATGTTCTCCGCATAGATATTCCGAAATATATGGATGTGGCTGCGGAAGTCATGGTCCAGATCTGTGCCAAAGAACTGCTCTGGGGCTATGTGATCTCCAATATGAATAATGATAAAATCGGAAAGATCGCACTCTATTCCTCGCATGTAGATGACACGGAGATGTTTTACTATCAGGCTATGAAGGGAAATCCGATCGAAGTATACAGATATCCGTACGATGAGAAAGAGATCATCATGGACCGCCTGGAGCATGACGCCCGGGAAGCGGCCCAGCAGGGATGGCGTCTGAGTAAGATCATGTTTGACATGAATGGAAATGAGATCATGATCAACTGACAGGGAATGTCGGTACTGACAGAGGTAATGACCCGCAAAGCGCAGGAGATCAGGAGATCAGGGCGATCACGTTCGTGATATGCTTTCCTTTCAGATTGTAGCGTTCAACTGAGGCCAGCGTTGCCTCCATGTCCTTTTCGGTAAGGATCTCGCCGTCTTTCACCTGAATGGGAACGCCTAGGAGCTTTGTTATTTTATAGTAGTTTTCTACTGCTTTTTCATTTTCAAATGTGATCATAGAGATATCCTTTTTATGTGAAGTGTGATTTAGCATATTATTTTATTATAATAACAGGTATATAAAAATCAAATATATCATTGTTTTCAAATTATGGGACAATGTGACCTGATAGCTATCGGTCAGAAAACATAAACTCTTATTATGCAAACGCATGAAAAAAATACAGAAAGTCTCGTATGAAAAAATAGTTTTTATTTCAGTGAGAGAAGACCTCTGGCGGATCGCAGAGCTGCGCAGAGGAAGACTCACAAGTGCGTCGCGCAACTCGCGCGCGATCAGAGATCGCAATTGAATCTCCTACAGAGATAAATGATCCGCGAGGATGCGCAGGGATTCGGTTTGGAAGTTTTCAGCTGAAGCTGACCCGGATCCTGCGCCAAGTCTCGCGAGCGAGACCTGAAGAAAGCGGGTGAGAAGAGATGGAACAGAATCCTCTGAATGTGCAGTGCTTTATTACCGGTGATTTTGAATCAATCTTTACTGAAGAGAATAATCCGAAGCTTTTATATATCAGTGAGCAGAGAGAGGCTGCCAGTATATATCCCAGGATCATGCACGCACATGACGATCATGTGGAGATAGTGCTTATTCTGAGCGGAGAAAGCGAATATCTGATAGGCAGCAGAAAGAGAAAAATAAAAAAAGGCGATCTTCTGATCTATAACGCCGGCGTAGTCCACGATGAGATTTCCGGCTCCGGACACGAAGTTGCCACATACTGCCTTGCCGTCAGCGGCATTCACTTGAAGGGGCTGCGCAAAGACGCTCTGATTCCTGATGACAGCCCGTATGTATATAAAACCGGAAACCAGTTCGAAAAAATGCGGTCTCTCTGTGAAATAATGTTCCAGTCGCTGACACAGAGCAGAGGTAAAAACAAGGCCGGAGCCGAAGCATTCTGCCATGAACTTATGAGGGCCTTTCTGACTATCAGCCTCGGGATCATTCATCAGCAGATCCCGGTAGGCGCTGAAAAAAATGAACAGCCTGCTGATGATGAAACCCGGGAGAATGAAGAACAGGCAAACGAACTGGGCAGACGGGTCCAGGAATATATAGACAGGCATTTCAGAGATCCCCTGACCCTCACAGGCATCAGCGAGGCCCTGAATGTCAGCACGTATTACATGTCCCATGTTTTTAAAGATATGTCGGGATATTCTCCTATGCAGTATCTTCTCCGAAGGAGAATCGGGGAATCGCAGACGCTGCTGGCAGGGACAAAACTGCCGATCTCGGAGGTGGCTGCCCGGGTAGGATACGAATCTCAGAGCTATTTTAACCAGCAGTTCACGAAAAATGTAGGAATGGCGCCCAGTAAATACAGAAAGAATTATGTGGTCCGGAACGATGAAAATAACACTGCCGGGTCCGAAAAGCAACAGAACTAAAATCCAGGACGGGAGGACATAAGTTCGTGTGATTCCTTTCTCAGCAAAAAAACGCAAAAAATCAATGTGTTTCATTTGATTTTCTGCGTTTTTTTGATATAAGAAAGCAAAATAACTAAAACTATTAATATTGTAAAAAAAACACAAAAAACATATCTTCATAAGAAATATTTTATAAATTGTGCTATATTAAATACAACAAAACAAAAGAACAGCTGTGTGAGAGCTGTTTAAAACGATCCCGGCTCTGGCAGGGATCGGGGAACAACAAAGCGTTATTCAGGGATAGTAAAGAGAGGATATTTATCATGAAAAAACTGAAAGTTGGCGTTATTGGTGTTGGGCGTCTGGGTTATGCACATGCTTGTAACATCGCTACGAGAGTTCCCGGTATGGAGCTGGTGGCTATCTGCGACGGAAATATTGCACGCGCAAAGGAAGTGGCTGAAGAACTCGGCGCAAAGAATGTTTACAGCGCTCCGGAAGATCTCTGCAATGATCCTGAGGTAGAGGCTGTATGTATCTTTACAAATACAGCATCTCACGTAGATATGATCAGGATCGCCATGGAGGCAGGAAAACATGTGCTCTGCGAGAAACCTCTTGCTGAGACCGTTGAGAAATGTAAAGAGGCTGAGGCGATCATCGAAGCTCATCCGGACCAGGTATTCATGCTTGGATTCATGAGACGTTTCGATCACTCCTACCAGGTAGCAAAGAAGAAAATCGAAAACGGCGATATCGGAGATATCGTTCTTGTACGCTGCTATTCACAGGATCCAAGGTCTATTATTGAGGGAACACTCGAATATGCTCCCCGTTCAGGCGGCCAGTTCATCGATATGTCCATCCATGACATCGATCTGATCAGATGGCTGACAGGTTCCGAGCCGAGAAAACTCTGGGCGATCGGCGGCTGCTATGAGTTCCCGCAGTATAAAGAGTGGGATGACGGAGATAACGTGTCCTGTCTGATCCAGATGGAGAATGACGTAATGGCATACTTCTTCGCAGGACGTACCGCAGCCCACGGTTCCGCAGTTGAGACGGAGATCCTCGGAACAAAAGGAATGCTTCGTATCGGTTCTATTCCGGCAGATTCTCTTGTACAGGTATTCAGCGAGAACGGCGTATGCCAGGAATGCTATCAGGATTTCATCACTCGCTGGAAAGACGCTTACATCAAAGAAATGGAAGTATTCTGCGAGTATGTGGCTAAAGGAGCTAAGGAGGCAAACGCGACTCCGAACGTATATGACGGAACAAAATCCACGAACATCGCTTATAAGTGTAAAGAATCCTTCATCAAAAACGAACTTATCACATTATGATCAAAGCTTTGCGGACATGCATAGCATATGATATAAAGTCCCGGACAGGCGGCTGCGCCGCCTGTCCGGGACTTTTGATATTTCATGGGAATCATGTCGTTTTTCTATGAAATATATCTTAATGAGGAATGCACCCGCTGCATATAGGAAGGCAGAAAAGCTGCCGTGCAGCGGTGTGTAATGTCCGTTGAGCTCTTTCTCTGACGATAAAAAGTAATAAGTTGATATCCGCTCACGCACTTTGATAATATTTGTGAATTAAGTGTTAAAATAGTTCACAAAAATTATGCTCTGAGATATAATTATCAGGAAACATTTCGTTATGTATATATTAGTTTTATATATCGCTGAAATGTCAGATGACTGGCAGTTTACTGGAGTTGTTTTGCAAAATGTGGAGGTGTTTAAATGCTTATTTTGGTCATCATAATCCTGGTTGGGGCGTTCCTGTGGAGAAACGTAAAGATGGTTCCTCAGGCACATGCCTATGTAATTGAAAGTCTTGGTAAATTTAAATGCGTATGGAGCGCGGGACTTCATCTGAAGATTCCGATCATCGAGAATATTTCCAGAAAGGTAAGCCTGAAGGAGCGCGTTCTGGATTTCCCGCCGCAGCCGGTAATCACAAAGGATAACGTAACGATGCAGATCGATTCGGTCGTTTTCTGTAAGGTGTTTGATCCGGAACTGTTTACATACGGCGCGGAGAATCCTATCGTTGGACTGCAGAATCTGGCAGCCACTACTCTCCGTAATATCATCGGTGAGATGGAGCTTGACCAGACGCTGACCGGAAGGGATGAGATCAACAAACGAATGGAGGTAGTTCTTGACATGGCCACGGATCCCTGGGGAATCAAGGTCACTCGTGTTGAGATCAAGAACATTGAGCCGCCGGCGTCTATTCAGGCTGTTATGGAGACACAGATGCGTGCCGAGCGTGAGAGAAGGCAGACCGTTCTGGAAGCGAAAGCTCATCAGGAGGCAGTAGTATCAAGGGCCGAAGGTGATAAGCAGGCAAAGATCCTTGCGGCGGAGGCCGAGCGTGACGCGCAGATCGCACTGGCGGAAGGTCGTGCGCGTTCCATAAAGATGGTTTATGAGGCCGAAGCGGATGGACTCAGGAAGCTGTCCGCAGCAGGTATTAATGAAAGCGTTCTGAAACTTAAAGGCATAGAGGCTCTGAAAGATGTGGCTGACGGCCGTGCGACGAAGATCATCGTACCGTCGGATATCAGCAGCGCGGTTGCTTCACTCGGCGTTGCCGGCGAAGTACTCGGGATCGGAGATCACACGGCGATCGATAAAACACCGAAGGTAGAACAGAGTCTCAGGAATGATCCTTGTATAACAGAGAGGACCAGCGCAGGCGGAAGAGAGGCTGCATTTACCACTGCGATGATTGATTCGCAGCTTCGGAAAAAGGCAGAAGATGGCATTGATTAATGAAATTTGATAAGAATAACTTAGATAAAAAATGGGTATACTACTCTATTGCAACGTGTTCGGCCGTCGTGCTGTACCTTGCGCTTTCGCATATTGGTATAGTTTTCGAGGCTATAGGAAAATTCTTTCATGTGATCGGACCGGTGCTTGTGGGAGTGGTGATCGCCTATGTGCTGAGTCCCATGGTGGGATGGTATGAGAAAAAGGTACTCAAGGCGGTACCGATAGAGAGAACAAGGCATAATCTTTCGGTACTGCTGACGATCCTGACGGTCGTGCTGATATTTTTCGTTTTGGTGTATAAGCTTGTGCCGCAGATCGTAGAGAGTCTGACTACTCTCGTCATGAACATGAGAAGCTATGTATATACCATAAACAAGCTCATGGGAAGGCTGGAGGAGATGGCAGCTGCCGCGCAGATAGATATCAGTTTCGTGACAAACATGAGCAGCAACTTCCTGAAGACGCTGACATCCAGACTGCCTACAACCATGGACGGCATTATAAGCACATCTTATAATATCGGAATGAACGTGGCAAACATCATGATCGGTTTTATCCTCGCTATCTATTTCCTTATAGACAGCAGGCATATGACCGGCGCGGTGAGAGATTTCTTCAGACTGATCCTGCCTGATAAGGAGTTCGCAAATATCGCGGCGATCTGGGGCCGGTGCAACGAGATCCTGATCAGATACATCGGATGTTCCCTGCTTGACGCAGCTATAGTCGGAGTGGCAAACGGTATTTTCATGTCCGTTATGAAGATGCCTTATGTGGTCCTTATCTCCGTCATAGTAGGTATTACGAATCTGGCGCCTACGTTCGGTCCGATCGTCGGCGGCGCGATAGGCGGCCTGATCCTGATCCTGATCAGCCCATGGTACTGTCTCTGGTTCCTGATCTTTACTTTCATACTTCAGACCATTGACGGCTATGTGCTGAAACCGAAGCTTTTCGGAAACGGTTTGGGCGTCCCTGGCGTTTGGATCCTGATTACGATCATCATCGGAGGAAGAATGATCGGCGTGGCAGGAATCCTCCTGGCGATTCCGATCGCCGCTATCCTGAATTTTCTGTATCAGGATCTGATCCGTGCAAAGATGGGCAGCCGGATACAGGATGCGGGAGATAACAAAAACAGGAATAAAAAGAAATCTTCGGGTAAGAAGAGAGAAGAGAAAGGGAAAAATCAGGAGTCTCCCGATGCAGACGATACCGCAGGGGAAGAGGTCCGGGAAGAAACGACAGCAGACGCAGAAAAACAGATGTCAGTTACCTGACAGAGAAAAACGCAGGAATTGAAAAAAAATCCAAAAAAACCGGAGAAAATTCCCAAAGAAATGTTCAATATGTGGTAGAAATGATGAGAAGAATCTGATAAACTAAACGTATAATATTGGAAACATATATTAAGAATGGAGGTAGCTATGGATAAGCAGTTAAAACATGACTTGCAGGTATTTGCAGCTGAAATTCGTCTCCAGACACTGAAGATCATCGGTTCTCGTGGATTTGGCCACGTAGGCGGATCTATGTCTATGGCAGACACAATGGCTGTTTTGTATGGTGAAGTTATGAACGTAGATCCGAAAAACCCGAAGAAGGAAGATCGTGACTGGTTCGTACTTTCAAAGGGACATGGCGGTCCTGTTATGTATGCAACACTCGGACTTAAGGGATATTATCCGGTAGAGGATGCATATCAGCTGAACCAGCCGAATACAAAATTCCCGTCTCATACAGACCGTCTTCAGACCATCGGCGTTGATATGACTACAGGTTCTCTCGGACAGGGAGCATCCGAGGCAGTCGGAGCAGCTATTGGTAAGAAGGTTCAGGGAATTCCTGGAACAGTATACTGCGCAGTAGGTGATGGTGAGTGTGATGAAGGTCAGGTTTGGGAGGCAGCACAGTGTGCAGCTCACTACAAACTCGACAATTTCGTTCTTTTCGTAGATAACAACAAACGTCAGCTTGATGGTGATGTTTCACAGGTTATGAGCCATGGTAAAGGAATCAGCGCTAAGCTTGATGCTTTCGGCTTTAACGTAATCGAGCTTGCAGATGGTAATGATGTTGAGCAGATTTACGATGCAGTGATGGCAGCTAAAGAAGTTAAAGGACAGCCGACAGCTATTATCCTTAACACAGTTAAAGGTAAGGGCGCTATCTTTGCAGAGTCTTCAGGTGCTCATTCCTCACAGCCTTCTCAGGAACAGTGGGATGAGGCTATTGCCGTATCTCAGGCTGCTCTCGATGAGATCAAGAACGCATAAGGAAGGGAGGATTTAGAGCATGAGTATCGAATTAATTGGAAAACATGAGAAAGACAAACGTGCCAATCGTGATGGTTATGTAGCAGCTATGATGGAGCTGATGGAAGCTGACAACAAAGTTTGTCATGTTGACTGTGACCTTGAGAGCTGTATTAATACTACAAAACTTGCAAAAGCTTTCCCGACACGTACTATCAACGTTGGTATCGCTGAGCAGAACGGTATGGGTGTTGCTGCAGGTATGGCAGCTACAGGACTTACAGTATTTATGCATTCATTCGGATGTTTCTCATCCCGTCGTGCATTTGACCAGGCTTTCCTTGCAGTAGCATATGAAGAGTGCCCGGTTCACATCGTTGGTTCTGACCCTGGCGTAACAGCAGCTTTCAACGGCGGTACACATATGCCGTTCGAGGACTGCGGACTTTACATGAACGTTCCGAACATGGTCATTGTTGATACAGCTGACTATGCACAGACATATTCTCTGACAAAGAAACTTGCTGCATGTGACAAACCGTCCTATCAGCGTCTGATCCGTAAAGGATTCGTTACAGTTTACGCTGACGGTTCCGATTTCGAGATCGGAAAAGGTTATGAGCTCAAAGAGGGTAATGATGTAGCTATCATCGCTTCCGGTATTATGGTAGATGAGGCTCTGAAAGCTAACGAGATCCTTGCAGCAGAAGGTATCGCAGCACGCGTTATCGATATGCCTACATGGAAACCGCTTGACGAGGAAATCATCCTGAAAGCGGCAGCTGAGTGCGGATGCATCGTTACAGCTGAGAATCATCAGGTAGCTACAGGACTTGGTTCCGCTATCTCCAACCTGCTGATCAAGAACAGCCCTGTTCCTCAGGAGTTCATCGGTATCCAGAATCGTTTCGGTCAGGTAGGACCACAGGATTTCCTGCAGAAAGAGTATAACCTTCTTGCAGAAGATATCGTAGCAGCAGCTAAGAAAGCTATTTCACGTAAATAAACTGCTGAAACGGATCTGAAATGATTTAAGCGAAATGTAAGCGGCCGCCGTATTTCCAGTCTCCGGATTGTAAATACGGCGGTTTTGTTTCGCCATGGGAAATTTCGTTAATTTCCTGCGACAGAAGAAATGCGAAAAGGATAATCTCTATGCGTAAAGAAAAACTTAAAACGAGATTTGCATATTATATAATAGGATTGCTGATAATGACGGCAGGTATTGCCATTTCTGTAAAATCGGATCTTGGCGTATCTCCGATCAGTGCCGTTCCCTATACGATCACCTGCGTATCGGGAATGGAGATGGGAAAAGCTACGATCGTATTTCATTGTATTCTGGTACTGTTTCAGATACTGCTCCTGAGGAGAAAATTCCAGATAAAAAATCTCCTGCAGATCGTAGTCGGAATCGTATTTGGATATTTCACTACATTCTGTAACTGGTGTGTAGGTTTTCTGCCGGATCCTCATAACATAGTTCTGCGTCTGGTCATGATGCTGATAAGCATTGTTCTGCTGGCAATAGGAATCTTCTTTTATCTGCCGGCGGATATCATGCCGATCGCAGGAGAGGGATGCATGCAGGCTCTGTCCGATGTGACAAAGGTCGATTTTGCGAAGGTAAAGGTGGCGTTCGATGTGGCAATGGTAGTCATATCTCTGGTCACGTGTCTTATCGTTCTGCGCAGTCTGGGAAGTGTGGGCATCGGAACGGTCCTGGCTGCTTTTCTGGTGGGGATCACGCTGGGTATCCTGAATGATCGCTTCGGAGACTGGCGGGATGAACTGCTTGCGGTAGAAAAACATGATTGAGAAAAGAATACTGTCAGAACCAGGATCACGCAGGAACTGGCCGATCCCTTTTTGCCCCTTGACGTATCCGAGTAGTTAGATATATGATTACTCTAACTAACTTACATGATGGGCAGTCTGTCTTTCATGAATAACTACTATTAGGAGGGGTACTATGATTTGTCCACATTGTGGAAATCAGCTTCCAAAAAAGGGGCAGTTTTGTGTTTTCTGTGGTGAAAAAATAGACCGCGGCAGCATGGAAGAACTGAACGAACAGAATAATGCAGCAGAAGAAAAAGTTGATAACAGCATGATTTCCGAAGGAACCGCTGATGGTGGAGTCTCAATGGATACCAGAGTAATCATGCCGGGAAATAGTATTGCGGATACAGTAATGAAGGAAGCTTTAGCCGATGAGACGTCAGGCGGAAGCATTTCATCCGGTGAGATACCAGAAGGAGAAATATCATCCGGTGAGACATCTGGCGAAGGAATATCATTTGGTGAGAAATCAGGAGCAGGAATATCATCCGGTGAGTTATCAGGTGCCGGAACTTCTGCCGGGCAGGACGGGGAGAAACCGGCAAACGACAGTATTAACAATGATCCGGATCTGACATTGGATCCGGTTGATGAGATGACCGGTGAAAAAGGAACGGCCTCCACTCTGAACGATAATTCCGTTCAGTCTAAAAAAAGATCAGGAAAAAGGCGCAGACGTTCAAGATCAAAAAAGAACACCACACAGGTATTTCCAAAGGTGGATTCTGCCACAACGAGAGTAATGCCTGATCAGGAGGAAATCGATGTGGAACTGACCGGAAAAAGCGATGCATCCGATATGGAGTCTGAGGACGGCCGCCGCATTTCTGCGGAGGCATCTGTCTCAAAAGAAGCCACAAAGGAAATACCTGATCTGGATAGCGTTAGCGGCCGGGGTATTACATCAGGAAATGAAGTTTCGAAGGAAATGACAAAGGTCATGCCTGATCTTTCAGATGAAATGGCGGATATTGAAGATGAAAACGCAATAACGTCCGGGAACGAAGCCGCTGACAGTCCGGATGCGGCGAACGGTTCAGGAAAGAGCAGATACAGCAGACGCCGGAATAAGAGAAAAGCGGCAGGAGCAGCAAAAGCCGCTGCCGCGGCTGCGGCGGGAGCAGGAGCTGCATCAGCTGCGTTGTCCCGTAACGATCAGCCGGTGAAGACGTCAAAAGAGCTTATCGACACGATCGAATTTGAAGATGACGTCGAAGCAGATCTTTCAGGATCAGAGACAAGCTACGAATACATTTCCGATAACTATGATCTGGATGTGGATTCCATACTGAATGACGAAAATCTGAATGAACAGGATAAAAAGGAACGTTATGAACGTCTTGTAGTGGAAGACAAGCGTACGCAGGCCAGACATCAGAAAATGAGACATCGTCAGAGAAATCAGCGTATTATCCTTACAGGTATCGTTGCTGCGGTCGCAGTGCTTCTCGTCGTTCTCATAATGTCAGTCATCCGCTATAACAGGACAAAAAGAGAGACTGCTCTTCTGGATGCAAGCACTGTATCCGAGAGCGTGACAGCTGATTCAAAGGCAGCTGCAAAACCTACAGCGACGCCAAAGCCGACAGCAACGCCGAAACCCACGGCGACGCCGAAACCGACGGCGACGCCGACCCCGACGCCGGAACCAACGCCGGAGCCGACACCCGAGCCGACGCCGGAACCTACTCCGGAACCAACGCCGGCACCGACGCCGGAGCCTGAACCTGAACCGGAGCCCGAAGAATACTACGACAACAGCTACATGATACCGAACAGCAGTTCCCAGTATCTCTCAGATGACGATGTCAACTGGATGTCGCCGGGAGAGCTTCGTCTGGCCAGAAACGAGATCTACGCAAGACATGGAGCTACATTTAATTCACCGGATCTTCAGGAATACTTCAACAATCAGGAGTGGTACACGCCGATCTACGCGCCGGGAGAGATTTCCTTTGGCGATATGAATGCGGTCGAGCGCGCGAATATACAGCTTATTCAGAACTATGAATAACTGATAAATGCTTTTTGATTAAATATAAAAACTTCCCGCATGTCATTTCTGAACAGTTTAATCATGAAAAATACATCGTCAGGACGCGCCCGCTTCTGTCTTGCAGGTAGCGGCACCAATGAATTTTCGGCGTTTACACTTGAAAATTCAAAGTGCCGGCCGCAAGACAAAACCTTTCCGATGTTATTCTTCATGATTACAATTGACTCTTCATAATAAAGCGGGAAGTTTTAGTTAAATATTTTTGCAATAAAGTGGATGGGATGGAATAACAGGAGGAAAAATGTCAAGAGAAACAGTCATTGTTATTGATTTTGGCGGTCAGTATAATCAGCTGGTTGCCAGGAGAGTGCGTGAGTGCAATGTTTACTGTGAAATATATTCTTATCGTACGGACATTGAAAAGATAAGAGAGATGAATCCAAAGGGAATCATACTTACCGGCGGTCCGAACAGCTGCTATGAAGAAGGCGCTCCCACATACGCGAAGGAATTATTTGAGATGGGTATTCCTGTCCTCGGACTTTGCTACGGAGCACAGCTGATGCAGCATATCCTTGGCGGAAAGGTGGAAAAGGCGCCTGTCCGCGAATACGGCAAGACAAAAACATATTTCGATACCACATCGCCTTTGTTTACCGGCATAGAAGACGAGGGAATCGTATGGATGAGCCATTTCGATTATATATCAAAGACGGCACCGGGATTTACTGTATGCGCACACACGAATGACTGTCCGGTGGCGGCTGCTGAGAACAGAGAGAAAAATCTGTATGCCATTCAGTTTCATCCGGAAGTTCTCCATACTGTCCGGGGAAAAGAAATACTGTCAAACTATGTTTATAATGTCTGCCATTGCGCAGGTGACTGGAGAATGGACTCGTTTGTGGAAGACTCCATCAGGACAATCCGTGAAAAAGTGGGTGACGGCAAGGTACTTCTGGCTCTGTCAGGCGGCGTGGATTCATCCGTTGCTGCAGGACTTCTTTCAAGGGCGATCGGGAAACAGCTTACCTGTGTATTTGTAGATCATGGTCTTCTCCGGAAAAACGAGGGAGATGAAGTAGAAGAGATCTTCGGACCGAATGGAAACTTTGATCTTAACTTTATCCGTGTCAATGCGCAGGAACGCTATTACGGAAAGCTTGCCGGAGTAACCGAGCCGGAGAGAAAGAGAAAGATCATCGGAGAAGAATTTATTCGTGTATTTGAACAGGAAGCAAAAAAAATAGGAGCTGTAGATTTCCTGGCACAGGGAACCATATATCCGGATGTTGTGGAAAGCGGCCTTGGCGGAGAATCGGCTGTTATAAAGTCACATCACAATGTAGGCGGACTTCCTGATTTCGTTGATTTCAAGGAAATCATTGAACCGCTGCGGGATCTGTTTAAAGATGAAGTGCGCCGCGCGGGTCTGGAGCTTGGGATTCCGGAAAACCTGGTATTCCGTCAGCCGTTCCCGGGACCGGGACTTGGTATCCGCATCATCGGCGAGGTCACGGCAAAGAAGGTGGCTATCGTGCAGGACGCCGATTATATTTATCGTACAGAGGTCGATAAGGCTGCGGCGGCATATAAAGAAGCGAACGGCACCGAAGCGCCGTGGATGCCAAATCAGTATTTTGCCGCATTGACAAATATGCGGTCCGTAGGCGTTATGGGCGATGAGAGAACCTATGATTACGCGGTTGCCCTCCGGGCAGTCCGCACGATCGATTTCATGACGGCAGAAGCGGCCGAAATTCCTTTCGAAGTGCTGCAGAAGGTCATGAGCAGGATCATAAACGAGGTAAAGGGCGTAAACAGAGTAATGTATGATCTCACCTCCAAACCGCCGGGAACGATCGAGCTGGAATAAAAACGCAAATCCCTGTAAACCATGATTATTAGTGGTTTGCAGGGTTTTTTTGTTCAACTCAGAAGAGGCCCCTGCCTATAGGCGTTGGGTATTGAATCAAACTTGACTTAGTGGAGGGTTTCAATCCCCCACCTGAGTTGAAGGAAGATGGCGATCAGTCAGCAGCAGGGATTGCTGAGATAGTAGGTTCATCGCCAATAACAGTTCAAAGAGTATTAAAGCGTCTTATGAATGATGGAAAGATTTTAATATTTATAATATCGTTTGTAATCTTTTATCACTCGCAAACGATAAAAGGAAGTGATAAAACTTGTAAATATAGATTGAATTGTAACGCTAATCGCGTTACAATAAACAAAAAGGAGTTGATAAGCATGGAGAAAACAGCAACACTCAATTTACGAGTTAATCCTAAAACTAAAAAGTCAGCTGAAGATGTGCTTTCACGTCTTGGGATTCCTATGTCTACAGCTATTGATATGTATTTAAAACAGATTACGCTTACAGGTGGAATCCCTTTTAGAGTTGCATTGCCTCAGACGCCGGATGCTATTAATGCGGATCTTATGACGACTGCAGAGATTCATACAAAATTACAGGAAGGCTTTGATGACATTGAGGCTGGACGAGTACAGGAAGCAAAGGCAGCATTTGCAGCTTTTAAAGAGAGCCACAGATGAGAGAATATCCCGTAAAAATTACTGAGAGAGCATTGAGTGATATGAATGGAATATATGAGTACATCGCAGTTAATTTGCAATCGCCGGAAAATGCTAAGGGGCAGTATAACAGAATTGCTGATGGTGTACTTGGACTTGGCTTCTTCCCAGAGAATTTCAGACTGGTAGATTTTGAACCTGAACACTCGCAAGGACTTAGGCGAATGCTCGTAGATAATTACTCGGTATTTTATGTATTTAAGGAAGAAGTTGTTACGGTAACTAGAATATTATACAGTGCCTCGGATATTGAAAAGAGACTTAAAGAAGATTATTAATTTTCCGGTTGCGCTTTGGTTGCAAAAAATTATTATAAACAGAAGAACTGACGGAATAAAAGTAAAACCCTGCAAACCATGATTTTTAGTGGTTTGCAGGGTTTTTTATACGGTCTGGCGATATTATCCAATAACTTGCCATCAAACGTGCGTGCGTACATCCGACTTTTTTAAGAACAAAATGCTAAACGTAATCGCTCCAAAAATATAGAAGCAGCAGGAAGCAAGAAGCACAGGAACGTTCAATTTCCCGGTAATCGAGCTGCTTCCCATAGCATAGATCAGCATTGAGTACGGAACGGCGTAATAAGCGCCTTTGACGGTCAGCCAAAGACCGGCGATACTCCCTGCAAAAGCAAGTGCGATGGGTACGGCAAAGGAGCGGAAGATCATAGACAACATGCTCTGCACGGCAGTGATGGCGGCAAGGCAGGCAGCGGCGCTGATCATCCGAAACCAGAACAGTCCGGGAACATCTCCGGGAAGTCGCAGTATGATTTTTCCGGTGAAAAGATAGATGACTGCAATCCACAAAATGGTGATGGATGAGAGAAGAACGGCTGTCAGCCACTTATCCTTGACCATCTTTTCGGGGGTGGTTACCGTCAGAATCAGGTTCCAGTTGCTGCCCTTATGCTCCATCCGCCATAGCAGGCTGCAAAGAATCCCGACCAGAGGCGCGAGGAAAAACATACCCAGAAACAGGGATTGCTGCGTCCAGAGATCTTCCCAGGTGTTATGCAAAACGCCCTGATTCTGCGTGAAATTGAATGTCCCGATCACGGCTGAAATCAGCGGGATCAGAAGAAAAGAAATCCATATGGGATTGTGTTTCAGTTTTATCAGCTCCACCGGTAGTTCACTGTGAACGGACTGTGATGTTTTGTCCCTGCCTGAGCCTATGCTCAGCTCTCCCTGTTCTGTTTGGGTAAAAAGATACAGGCCCAGCAGGAAAATACCGAAAAGGTAAAACACCGCAGTCAGAATCTCAGGCAGAGTGATCTGCCGCAGGAAAAGAGTCACGGTCCTCGATGCCCTCTGATAATCCATGCCGATGGGGCTTAGGGAGAGGAGGACAGACCATGGAGTCCAGGCTTTCGTGCTCACATAGGCGAGGAACAGACCTGCCAGAGTGCCGCCGAAGCCGATAGAAAGCGCCGCGAACTGGCTGGGGAAAAGGAGAGACAGGAGGCATTGTACCTGATAGACAATCATTCCGCTGACAAGCTCTGCCAGAAATGTGCTCCCGATCACGGAGAAAGGAATATTTCCCTCATATCCAAGTCTGACACCCGTCAGAATAACAATTCCCATCTGCAGCAGGCAGAACAAGGTCAGATGGATGAACCCATAGAAGAGCTTGCCGAGATAGATGGATGCTCTGCTTTCCAGTGTCGGCAGGAGATTCCACATATCGCCTTTATGTTCCATGTCCACAGACTGACTGGCAATCACAGCCATCAGGACAGAAAGAATCAGTGTATTGATCAGTGGAATGGCAAAGAACACATTGTACCATTCCCGCTGATCAGGAGAGCTACCGTGAAACAGATAGAAATAATTCAACAATACAGCTGTCGCAAGAAGCAAAAGGGAGTGCTTGTGCCGGGATTTTTTGAACTCAACGGCGATCAGATTTGGAAATATGGCACTTAACTTCATAAGGACTCCTTTCCGTCTGTTAATTCAAGGAATACATCTTCGAGATTGTCTCCAGGGGCTTCAAGATCAGTAAGAGTTCCCTGGTAGAGCATACGACCATGATGGATGATACCGACCTGATCAACAATTTGTTCAATCTCGCTGAGGAGATGGCTGGAAATGATAACGGTCATGTTTCTTTCTTTAGGGAGGGAACAGATCAGCCGACGCATTTCCTGAATTCCGGCGGGGTCGAGACCGTTGGTCGGTTCGTCCAGAATCAGCAGCTTCGGATTCCCCAAGATCGCCATAGCGATACCGAGCCGCTGTTTCATTCCGAGAGAATAGTTGCTGAGCTTCTTATCACGCTGGTCATAGAGGCGTACGGTTTTTAGAGCGGGGGCGATTTCTTTCTCACTTATCCCTTTCAGCTTCTGTATGATCTGCATATTCTCAAGGCCAGTCAAGTGTCCGTATCCGCCCGGATTTTCGATCAGGCTTCCTGTCTGGCGAAGAATGGACAGCCTGTTTGCGGAATTCATAGTCTTTCCAAAGATTTTGATCCTGCCCTGATCAGGGTGAGTAAGTCCGAGAATCATCTTGAGCGTTGTGCTTTTGCCTGCTCCGTTTGGCCCGAGAAAGCCGTAGACACATTTTTCAGGAACAGCCATGGAAAGATCCTTTACACGATAAGTTTTACCGTTTTGCTTACTCAGATGATCCGTTTTCAGTATGTAGTTTATCATGATAATTACCTCCGTTTGTTGTTTTACGATGAAAGAATATCCTCTGAAGATTATGAGAACCTTGCGCTGACATTATGGTTACATTAAGAAGCACCAAAGGCCATGGGGTAAAATGGCAGGATACGGTATAATAAAAACACAGCCTATAATTGTGGAGGTTTGTGTTGTGAACCATTCGTGAGCATACTAAAGGCAATCCAATCAATTATAAAAATAATTCAGGAGGATCTGCATATGAATAAAAGTGAATGCAGGATACTAACAGTAGATGATGAGAAGGAGCTGACTAATATTGTGACAGCACTGCTCAAAAGAGAAAATTATTCGCAGGTCGATATTGCCGCCAGCTGCGGTGAGGCGGAAGAAAGGCTTCAGAAACAGCGTTACGATCTGGTTCTGCTGGATGTCATGCTGCCAGACGGGAATGGTTTTGATTTCTATGCACGGATGAAAGAAAAAGGGCATTTTTTTGATGTGCCGGTGATCTTTTTGTCGGCGCGGGATGAGGACAAGGCTCGTCTGAAGGGGCTGGGGCTCGGAGCGGATGACTACATAACCAAGCCATTTCTTCCACAGGAATTGCTGCTGAGAATTGGAGCGGTACTAAGAAGGACATACCATTTTGAGGAGAAGGGACAGTCTGCTCGTCTGGGGCAAACGGTTGTCTCAATGGATGCGGGAACTGTTACACGGAATGGTAAGGAGACTGCTCTTACTGCAAAGGAACTGGCACTCTTTAATGTCCTTTTTCGAAATCGAGGAAAAATAGTCACGACAGACGCGCTGTGCGACGCACTCTGGCCAGACGGAAGTTTTGGGCTGGAGAGTTCACTGATTGTCCATATGCGCCATTTGAGAGAAAAGGTAGAGCCAGAGCCGTCAAAGCCAAGATACCTTATCACGGTACGGGGGCTTGGCTATAAGTTGGAGAAGGAATCATGAAGCGAAAAACGGGAAAAAGACTGCAGCTGTTTGCGGGAATGGTACTGATGACAATCCTGCTTCTCTTTACGGATCTGCTGATCTATGGGATCGTGGTAATCAAGAATAATTCAGTAGATTATCAGGCCCCGCAGGAGATCGGGACACATTTGTCAGTGAAAAACGGAAGATATCAGTTGGATGAGAAAGAGACGGAAAGTCTCTTGAAACATCAGCGGTTTGCCATGCTCCTCGGTGAGGATGGAAGCATTTTGTGGAGTGAAGCACTCCCCAAAGAACTCAGAAAAAACTATACATTACAGGACGTCGCCAGGTTTACCCGGTATTATCTTGAGGACTATCCGGTTCATACATATATTGTCGAGCAGGGACTGCTCGTGATTGGAGGAAAAAAAGATCAGGTTTGGAAATACACGTTTGAGTTTGATGTGACCCTGATGGAAAGCCTTCTGAAGATCTTTCCTTTGCTTTTTATGTCCAATATCGTTGTGCTTGTGACAGTTCCGACTTGGATACAGAAGCGGCGTGCGAAGCAAAAGGAAGAGGAGCGTACAGAGTGGATTGCAGGAGTGTCACATGATATTCGCACACCGCTTGCAATTGTTCTGGGCAATGCGGAAATTATAGCTGGTTCAGCCCAGGAGGCAGAGGTCAGGCAAAGGGCGAAATCCATTGAAGCACAGGGGATCCGTCTCCGCCGGCTCGTAGATAATCTGAATCTTTCCAGTAAACTGGAATTTGGTGCAGGGAAATTTGAGAAAAAGAAAGTAAGAATCAGCCGCTTCCTCAGAAAGACCCTCACAGAAATCATGAATCAGACAGAGGATGACAGGTATCAGTTCGCACTCGAAATCGATGACGGCCTTCAGGATCTGGAGCTTTGCTTCAACGAAGACCTGGTGGAGAGAGCGGTCATGAATTTGCTTCATAATGCGATCCGGCATAATCCCGATGGATGCCAGATTGAAATGAGGGTATATCAGAATCAGAAAGATCATGTCTTTCTGGAGATTGGGGATAATGGAAAGGGCTTATCAAAAGAATTCCTGAGCAGGCTGAACCACAGTTGCTATGAGTGGAAGTCCGGCACCGGTCAGCATGGCCTGGGATTAAAGATTGTCAAACAGGTGGCGGATTGGCACCGCTGGAAAATATTCTTTTCAGAAGGAGAACAGGGCGGGCTGGTTTGTACTATTCGTCTGAGATAAGATTGCTATGTGCTGATTGATCACATGGATATCGTAGTTAATCGTAAGAGGGGACTTTTGGCGGCACTTATGTAATTCATAAAAACTTCCCACTTCAGGATCTGACTGTTTCAGAAATGCCATGTGGGAAGCTTTTGTTAATTAATGAAATTCCTGTCGATATACATTCCCTGTACTCCCCAGGCAATGATATCTTCGTATTTAATATAAATATGATCAGGACGAATGTTCAGCACTTTGGCAAAGAGCTTTGTTACTTCAGCAGTGAAAGCGTCATAGCCATAATGCATTTTATTTCCGAATATCGCTGCTTCAATGTAAACGATCGGTTCATCATTTTTTCCACGAAGCCAGAGACGGCAGTTTTCTTCAAATTCCAGGAGCAGGTATTCTTCACTTTTTCCGGGAACAAGTTCGATCGCTTTTCCCATACCGGTTTTCAGTTCTGATTCCATGCTCTTTAAAATCGGAGAACATTTTTTCATCCGGTTCGCCGACAAAGGTTACAACGGGAACTTTCTCTTCGTAGATGACTTTTAACATAGGCGGAGTGTAAATATCTTCACCATTCTGTATCGGGAGCACATTTACGGAAAAAGGTTTATCGGTTAATTCCCTGACTTTGCGTATTTCCTGTCTCATTCGTTCGGCAGTTTCGCCGGGATCACGTGTAACACTTGTCTGCCCGGCGTTGGGGCCGAGACTTTCAAGACCTCCGGCTTCACTTACTGCTGCGGCGAGCTTAGCATCCGTAAGCCACACCATAGGTCCTTGAATGACCGGTTTTGTAATACCTAAGATTTCACAAATTCGATTGTTCATGTTAGTCCTCCTTGTTTTGTATTATGCTCTATTATAAATAGGCACGAAGAAAAAACAAGGAGGCAGAATATTCTTTGCCACTACATAATATATAGTATTGGTTAAGATTGTTTTATAATAAATAGGAATTTGTATTGACACGATGTCAGTGAAAGTCTATAATATATTCTGACACGAAGTCAGGAAACGCGGTTGCGGGGGAAAAAGATATAGAAAAAGATCACATAAGGTCTGAAGCCTATGATCCGCTTCCGGGAAAAGGAGAAGAAATAAAATGGCAAAGAAAAACATTGGAGCAACGCTTGCATTATATCCGTGCCCTGTTATCGTAGTAGGAGCAATGGTAAACGACAAACCGACGTGGACACTGGCTGCTCATGCAGGAACAGTAGCACACAGTCATTTGATGGTATCTCTTGTGCAGACGCATTACATTAATCAGGGAATCCGTGAAAATAAGAAACTCTCTGTAAACATTGTAGACGAATCATGGCTTGCAAAGGCTGATAAGATGGGAACGATCTCCGGGAATAAGGAGGATAAGTCGGAAGCATTCGCATGGACCAAGGGCGAAAACGGCGCGCCGCTTATTGATGAGGCGAAGGTTTCCATAGAGTGTGAAGTAGACGGCAACTATGAACTGGAAAACTTCGATCATTTTATCTGTAAGATCCTGGCGACCTATGCCGATGAAAAAATCCTGAATGAAAAAGGTAAGATTGATTACCATGTATTTAAACCGGTGCTGTTTGAGTTTCCTACCTATGAGTATTTTGTTACCGGAGATAAAGTTGGCGACTGTGCAAGAATGAATAAATAAAAGCGAGTAAGACAGGGCTCTGGCTTAGAAGCCGGAGCCCTGTGCTATAGATCGGGTAAATTTGATACGCCATGCAGGCTAAAAAAGGAGTTTGTATAAATGAAAAAGGTTTTAATACTTTCGGCAAGTCCACGAAAATCCGGAAATTCAGATATTCTCTGCCATCAGTTTATGGAGGGTGCATTGGAATCTGATAATCAGGTAGAACTGATCTCACTGTATGATAAGAAAATAGGTTTCTGCAGAGCGTGTTATGCCTGTTTTAAAACGGGTAAGTGTGTGCTTCATGATGATATGCAGGAAATACTTGAAAAGATGCAGTCCGCAGATATTCTTGTGATAGCGACTCCGACCTATTTCCTGACAATGAATGGAATGCTAAAGACAACAATAGACCGTTTTCTCCCTAAGTGGCAGGAACTGGGAGGACATGGTGTATATCTGATCATCACAGGCCATGATAATAAGAAAGGGTTAGAACTTGTAGGAGAGGAGCTGGAAAAGATTTTCCGCCATCTGGGCAATGAGATAAAGGGTATTATCTGGGGCGAAGGTGTATGGCAAAAAGGTGAAGTAAAAAATACAAAAGAGATGGATGAAGCGTACCTGATGGGGGCGAATGTATAACCCATTCCGGCCCTTGCATGACAGCTCCGATAAACGGAAGGTTAAACATTGCTATGAGATAAAGTAAAGGCCCGCCACAGCTGCAGGCCTAAACCTTGAGGAGAACGAACAGGACTTTGCGCGACGACGCACAGAAGTCTTGCTGCTTTACTTTGTGCGGCGTGTGCATCGTCCGGTGAGTTATTTCTTTGTTTACTGGTTTTGCTCGTTGATCTGTTCGTTCGTGATCAATGGATAGCGGGCCAGTTCGCTTCCGTCCAGATCTTCTTTATGCATATCTACTTTATTTATCTGATGATTATCGTAGCAGTTGTAGTACTGCACTCCGGTCTGTGTATTATAGCAGGATGTATAAATGGTTATTTCATATTTTCCGTCTCCCAGATCGCAGAGGCCGCGCTGCTGAGCGACAGATTCGAGTATATGAAAGAACTGGCTGACGCTCGACATTTCGTCATTCTTTGACAGCGAATTCATCTTCGTGAAAGCTGCTCTCACAAACCGCGACTGGGAAGACAGATCGCCGGGAAGTCCCATACCGCCCATTCCTTTGCTGTAGACGTCAAGGTCAAGACCCGCTCCGAAACTGTTTTCAGGCGTCGCGGTCCTGAGGTGTCTGTAATTATTCAGGCTGAAAAGCTGTTTATCAAAAGGCGGATTATTTGTCAGTATGCCCACAGGGTTATCATAGACTTTGAGACCTTCTTTTACTGATTCTACCGTAATTGATCCCTCTTTATCTGAGATCATCCAGTGCAAAGGAGTCAGCGGAAGCTGTTCACTGAAAGGTATGTTTACCAGATTGATATTGTCCAGAAGTCTGCGCGCATCCTCTGTAGATTCACATTGACTGAGTATCCAGGGGATAAACTCAAAAGGCGCGATATTATCTTTGACTTCAGACTCCTCATTGTAGAAAGCGTTGTTTTCGAAATTCAGACCTGCCATTCCAAGTCCCTTTTCATTAACTGCTTCATAATACAGAGGATAGTTATCCGCCACAAAAGCTGTTCCGATCATGGCGAAATGACTTTTTATACTATTTTTTCTTCTAAAATCAAAAGTATAGTTTCTCGGAGTGATCACAACCTCTTCGCCAAAAGAGAGTTCATAATCAAAAGTCCTTCCAAAATAAAAATCTTTCGTCCTGTAAGTTGCCGCCGTACACATTTCTTCACCCCCCAAACCAGATTATTGTTTTAATTTCTCTATATAATAATATTACACCGTGGAAGATACATATAAAACTATTTTTTCTGTACAACAGGATTTCGGTTTTGTTTATTAGCATAGAAATTTATGATAAAATAGATTAATTATATATTATATTTATGAGACTGTGGAAAAGAGCTTTTTGAGAGGAGAGAAGACAAATGGTGGATTTTTTGAATACGATAGATACATACTTGTACTTCCCGATATTGGTCATAGTACTTTCGGCTGCGGGTCTGTATTTCAGTATCAGGACAGGATTTATCCAGATCAGGCTATTTCCTGAAGCATGGAGAGTTTTAAATGAAAAACCGAAGGAAGAAGGCGCAGTATCTTCATTCCAGGCATTGATGGTATCGACAGCTTCCCGTGTCGGCACAGGTAATATCATCGGCGTATCTACTGCAATCTGCCTTGGAGGTCCTGGCGCTGTATTCTGGATGTGGCTTCTGGCAATACTTGGAAGTGCCTCTGCATTTGTCGAGACGGTACTTGCGCAGATTTATAAAAAGAGAAATTCTGATGGCGTGGGATGTTACGGCGGTCCGGAGCATTATATCGAGGACATTATTGGAAGTAAGACGCTTGCGGTTATATTTACCGTTTTTCTTCTTCTGACCTATGGATTTGGTTTCAATATGCTCTGTTCCTACAATCTGCAGTCGACCTTTGCTTCATACAGCTTTTATGAGGCAAAGACAACGCCGTATGTGATCGGCGCGATCCTTGCTGTTGTAGTTCTGTTCTGTATCCTGGGCGGCGGCAGGAGAATGGTGCGTCTGACAGAGATCATCGTTCCTGTCATGGGAGTAACGTATATTATAGTCGCGCTGCTCATCATTATTGTTAATTTCAGAAACATCCCATCCATGTTCCGGAACATATTTGCGGACGCCTTTGATTTCAGGGCGATCGGAAGCGGAATTACGGGATCATGTATGGTTTATGGTATCAAAAGAGGACTTTATTCGAATGAGGCAGGCGTTGGATCCGCTCCGCATGCAGCAGCTTCCGCCGATATTTCTCATCCGGTCAAACAGGCGCTCGCGGCGGTTATTTCTGTCAGCATTGATACACTGTTCCTTTGTACAGCGACAGCTTTGCTCTGTCTCGTAACAGGAGTGCCTGTTTCGGAAGAACTCTCCGGAGCACCTTATGTGCAGATGGCCCTTTCTTCTCTGCTTGGAAGGTTTGGACCGCTTTTCCTGACGGCAGCTATGGTGCTGTTTGCATTCACTACTCTGATAGGTAACCTTTACTATTGTGATATTGGACTGGCATATCTCAATAATAATAAAAAACCGGGAAAGATATTTATGTTTGTTTTCAGAGTGGTATGCGCGTTTATTATTTTTATCGGAGCCATTGCTCCTATGGATGCCTGCTGGGCTCTTGCGGATATCACAATGGGCGGAATGGCCCTTGTAAATGTACCTGCATGTGTCGTATTGGGCGGCGTTGCTTTCCGCGCGGCGAAAGATTATGAGCGGCAAAGGAAGGAAGGAAAAGATCCGGTTTTCCATGCGTCGGTTATAGGAATCGATCCTTCAGGGCTGGATTACTGGCAGGATGGATGGGAAAAAAATGTGAAGTAAAAAATAGTTGAAAAATTGAACAGTTAAAACATGCCCCGGGCAAAGCAGCAGCTTTGCCCGCTTTTTTTATTTATTTCACAGGAAATCTCGTCAATTTCCTGTGAAACAAAACCTTTACTAAATAGTAGTAATGCATAAAATTATGGATATAATTTTGGGATAATAGCAAATGGACACACTTACATATCAGATGATACCATATATGTAAGTAAATTGCTTGCATGCAAGTGGAATAAGTAACAAATAATGCGAGAGTTTTATCACACAATGGAGGGCATGATTTATGGAAATGACTTTTCGCTGGTTTGGCAAAGATTTTGATACCGTAACTCTGGAACAGATCCGTCAGATTCCAGGAGTCACCGGTATCATTTCTACTTTATACGACACTATGCCGGGTGAGGTCTGGAGCCGGGAAAGGATCCGTGAACTTAAGTCGGAGATCGAGGCGGCGGGACTGAATCTTTCCGGTATCGAAAGTGTAAATGTACACGACTCGATCAAGATAGGCAATGAGGAGAGAGACTATTATATCGATAACTACATTGAAACGCTGGAAAATCTGGGAAAGGAAGATATACACCTGGTATGCTACAATTTCATGCCTGTTTTTGACTGGACCAGAACAGAGCTGGCCCGTTTGAATCCGGATGGTTCCACCTCGATGGCGTACAGACAGGCAGCGGTCGACGCGCTTGATCCCGAGACCATGTTCGAGACTATAAGTGAAGGAGCCAATGGTACAGTGATGCCCGGATGGGAGCCGGAGAGAATGGCGCATGTGAAAGAATTGTTTGAGCTTTACAAGGATGTGGATGAGGACAAGCTGTTCGAAAATCTGAAGTATTTTCTGGAGCGTATCATGCCGGTCTGCAATCAGTATGACATAAAAATGGCCATACATCCGGATGATCCCGCATGGCCGGTGTTCGGTCTCCCGCGGATCATCACAAGCAAGGAAAATATTCATCGGATGATGAAAATGGTCGATGATCCGCACAACGGAGTAACCTTCTGCTCAGGTTCTTACGGAACAAATCCCGCGAACGATCTTCCGGACATGATCCGTTCCCTGAAAGGAAGAATACATTTTGCACATGTAAGGAATCTTAAATTTATAGATCCGAATCCGGAAACGCTCGACTTTGAGGAAGCACCGCATCTTTCACGCTGCGGATCCTTTGATCTGTATGAGATCGTAAAGGCACTCTATGATATCGGTTTTGAAGGACCGATCCGTCCGGATCACGGACGCGGGATCTGGGGAGAGGTATCGATGCCGGGCTACGGACTTTATGACAGAGCGCTCGGAGCGACATACATCAATGGACTGTGGGAAGCCATCGAAAAGAATGCGAGAGGAGATATAAAGATATGAAGCTTAGCGCAGAGGGTATAAAAAACAGAGAGGAATGGATAAACCGCGGATATGCGCTTCCTGAGTTTGACCGGGAAGCAGCGGCGGCAGCTACTAAGAAGGATCCTGTCTGGATCCACTTTGGAAACGGTAATATTTTTAAGGCGTTTCAGGCAAATGTGGTGCAGAAGCTTCTGAACAGTAAAGTTCTTGACAGGGGGCTTACGGTGGCCGAGGGGTTTGATTATGAGATCATTGAAAAAATGAACAGGCCCTGCGATGACCTGAATATACTGGTTACTCTTAAAGTTGACGGAACAGTGGAGAAAACAGTAGTAGGAAGTGTGTTGGAATCTCTTATACTCGATTCAAGCAACGCCGGACAGTTTGAACGTCTGCAGGAGATTTTCACTGAAGCGTCGCTTCAGATGGCGTCATTTACGATCACTGAGAAAGGATATAGTCTGGTCGATCAGGCCGGAGAGACATTACATGCCGTGCAGGAGGACTTTGTAAACGGTCCCGGAAAGCCGGACAGCTATATCGGAAAAGTGGCGTCACTTTTATACGCAAGGTATAAGGCAGGCGAAAAACCGATTGCAATGGTCAGCATGGATAACTGTTCTCATAACGGTGATAAGCTCAGAGGCGCCATTCTCGTGTTTGCGGAAAAATGGACCGGAAATAAAACGGCGGAAGAGGGCTTTCTGAATTATGTGAGAGATTCCGGCAAGGTGACGTTTCCATGGACGATGATCGATAAGATCACGCCAAGACCTGATGAGTCAGTAAAAAAAATGCTGGAGGAAGACGGCGTAGAAAACGTGGAACCGGTCATTACTTCAAAGAACACTTACGTTGCGCCGTTCGTAAATTCCGAAGAGACTGAGTATCTGGTGATTGAGGATTCGTTTCCGAACGGAAGGCCTCCTTTAGAGAAGGGCGGCGTGATCTTTACGGACAGAGAGACGGTGGACAAAGTGGAGAAAATGAAGGTGTGTACATGCCTGAATCCTCTTCATACGTGTCTCGCAATATTCGGATGCCTTCTGGGATATACGAAGATTTCTGATGAGATGAACGATCCCGAACTGGTAAAACTTGTGGAAACGGTGGGATACAAAGAAGGTCTTCCGGTAGTGGTGGATCCCGGGATCCTTGACCCGAAAGACTTTATCGATACCGTACTGAAGGTCAGAGTACCTAATCCATTCATGCCTGATACGCCGCAGAGGATCGTCACGGATACATCTCAGAAGCTGGCGATCCGGTTCGGAGAGACGATTAAGGCTTATCTGAGATCGGAAGAACTGGATGTAAAAGATCTGCAGTTGATCCCGCTTGTTTTTGCCGGATGGATCCGTTATCTGATGGCAGTGGATGATGAAGGAAAAGAATTTACGCCGAGCTCAGATCCTCTTCTGGAGACATGCAGCAGATATGTGAAGGGTATCACTCTGGGAAACGGAAAGGATACCGCAAGTGCCATTGCTCCCATATTACATATGGATAATGTTTTTGGCATGGACTTATATGAGGCGGGACTTGCCGGTAAAGTGGAAGGATACTTCGAGGAATTGACCGCAGGTCCCGGAGCAGTCCGGGCGACGCTCAGGAAATATGTCGGATAAAGTAAAAAAGGTTATTATCATACGTGAGTATGAGGTAATAAGCTGATGTTTATGCAGAAAAAGGAGGACACAGAATGAAATTGTTGAAAAAGCTGATTGCAATAGGATTTGCAGCAACTTTGACGGCCGGAAGTCTGGCAGGCTGCGGAGGGGGATCTTCCACAGGCGGCGGTACTACGGCGCCTGCAGGTAACAGTCAGGCGAACACGGAAACTGCAGCGGCGGACGGAGCGACCTATGATCTGGTCATCGGTCATATCAACGCAGAAACACACACGTGGCACAAGCTCAGTGAAATATTCAAGGAGGAAGTGGAAGCTTCCACAGACGGAAAAGTAAAGGTGACAATCTATCCGGGATCTCAGCTGGGTTCGGAGACAGATATGAATATGTCCGCCATAGCCGGAGACGGCAGCTGCGACATCGTATTTACGGGAGAATCTATGCAGACTTACGAGTCGGCACTGGGCATCATCGGAATGCCTTATGCGATTACCTCGGATGAGCATATGGATGCGGTACTGAACGGAAAAGTCGGAGAGGATCTTGAGGAACTTATGGAAAACGCGGGATTACATGTGCTGGGAGCTATCACCCGCGGTCCGCGAAATGTGACTTCGAATATTGAGATCAAATCTCCTGACGATATGAAAGGCTTTAAGATACGTACGCCTGAATCCGCCATGACAATGTCAGCCTTTGAAGCAATGGGTGCTAAGCCGACGCCAATGGCTTTCAGTGAGATATTTACTTCTCTGCAGCAGGGAGTTATTGACGGACAGGAAAATCCGCTTGCAAATATTCAGGACGGAGCTTTTTACGAAGTGCAGGATTATGTCATCAGGACAGAGCATCTGAGAGCCTGGGTATATATGGCTATATCTTCAGCGAGATTTAACAGTTTCCCTGAGGACATTCAGCAGGCGATCCAGGATGCGGCAGATACAGCTATTGATTATGAGCATGAGCTGTTTCTGGAGCAGGAGGAAGAGCTCCAGGCTACGCTTGAAGAAGAGGGAATGACCTTTGTGGATGTAGACCAGACGCCGTTCAGAGAGGCTGCAGTAGAGGGAGTTCTGAAAGTGCTGGATGATAATCAGAGAGCGATCTATGACGAGATCGTAGCTGCGGATCCGGCAAACAATTGATACGGTCTTTGAAGAAGATGCGTCAGGGACCGGCGGTCAATGAAATTCGATCTGATCATCCAGGAGCATGACTGCCTGCAGGCAGAGCCTGATCAGATCAGATGATAACAGTATAGACCAGCAACTAAAGGGACTGGATCTGAAGGTGATTTGGTCCTTTTTTTGCTCAAATATTAATAAAGTCAGGAGATTCAATGAAAAAGGCAATAAAGATTTACAACGAAATCCTGAATTATATTGCGGTGATAGGTCTTGTGGGGTTTCTGGCATGCGTGACGCTTCAGGTCTTTGCGCGTGTGTTCCTTCCGACATCCCCTAACTGGACGGAGGAGGCAGCCAGATTCCTTTTTATCTTCATGGTCGCCTTTGCCGGAAATACAGCGGTTGCAAAAGACGAGTATGTAGGCGTAGAGCTGTTGACTGAAAGGTTTCCGGAGAAGGTGCAGAAGGTGATCAGGATCCTTGTGCTGGCAGCGATCTGGGTGTTCAGTGTAGTCATATTTTTCATGGCGGTCATGGGATCTAAGGGACTTCTCGCCATGACGCCTGTGACCATGGTATCGACGGCGCTTATGCTGCCCATGAGACAGATATATGTTTCAATGGCGATACTTTTCGGGCTGTATATCATCAATTTTGCACTAAGGATCCTCTGTGTGATCAAGGATATCGATGTTTATGACAAGGCAAAAACAGAGGAGGAATAGAAGATGGTAGCTGTATTATTTATCGTATTTGTCGTTTGCCTTGCGCTTGGCGTACCGGTGGCGTTCAGTCTTGGCCTTTCGTCACTAGTTTATTTCATGGGCACGGGAATGTCCCTGTACATGTTCGCGCAGCGCTTTTTCGCGGGACTTAATTCTTTTACGCTGCTGTGCATACCCGGATTTGTCCTGTGCGGAAGTCTGATGAATCAGGGAGATCTCACTTCAAAACTGATCGGCTTCGTAAATAAGATCGTAGGTCATATCACGGGAGGTCTGGCGATCGCAAATGTCGGAGTATCAATGCTTTTCGCAGGGATCTCGGGAACTGCCCTTGCCGACACCGTTTCGGTCGGAGGCGTTCTTATCCCGGCAATGAAGAAAGAAGGCTATGACGCTGATTTTTCCTGTGCCGTAACAGCGGCGTCTTCCTGTATCGGACCGATCATTCCTCCTTCCGTGCCGATGATCATTGCAGCGACGCAGTGTAATCTTTCAGTGTCAAAGATGTTTATGGCAGGAATAATCCCGGGAATACTCATGGGTATCGGAATGATCTTTGTAGCGTATTTTATTTCAAAGAAACGCAGTTATCCAAAACAGGAAAAAATGGCGTCTCTGAAGGAAATCCTGAGAGAGGCGAAGGATTCCATCTTTGCGCTTCTGATGGTCGTTCTTATCCTGGGAACGATCTGGGGCGGCATCTGTACGCCTACAGAGGCTTCCGTTCTGGCAGTTCTGTACGGTATCATTGTGGGAATGTTCGTATATAAAACGCTGGATCTTAAGGGCCTTTTGAAGTGCCTCAAGGACTGCGTGGTATCCAGTTCCGCGATCATGGTGCTGGTAGGACTGGCGAACGTATTTGCATATATCCTTACAAAAGAACAGATCCCGCAGATGGTCGCAAATGCAATGCTTTCTCTTACAACGAACAAGTTTGTCATTTTGCTTCTGATCAATATCCTTCTGCTGTTTGTCGGTATGTTTATGGAGACGATCGCGGCTATTCTGATTTTGTTCCCGGTCCTTCTGGGAGTCGTAACGACCGTCGGAGTAGATCCGATGCAGTTCGGTGTTCTCTGTGTACTGAACCTGGTTATCGGACTGTGTACACCGCCTGTCGGGGTATGTCTGTTCGCGGCGACGAACATTGGAGAGACAAAACTCACCCGGGTCATCAGGGAACTGGTTCCGTTCGTTGCTTTGAATATCCTTGTACTCCTTCTGGTCACATTTGTTCCGGCAATCACGGTAGGATTTTCCAATCTGGTAATGGGTGCGGGTTGAGATTCAGAACCTTGACAATTTCAAAACATATAAAAGGAGATGTTAGTTTGAAAGCAGTACGTGTATATGCACCTGAAGACATGAGGGTGATCGATATTGAAAAGCCCCGGATCGATGAAGAAAAAAATGTTCTGATAAAGATGAAGGCTGCCGGTATCTGCGGCAGTGACAGAGGAATACTTCATGGCACTAATGCGGCGGCAACGTATCCCCGCATAATCGGGCATGAGATAGTAGGCGTAGTCGAAGAAATCGGTGAAGGCGTCACCCGCGTGAAGCCCGGAGACAGAGTCATCATAGACCAGGTCACAAGCTGCGGCCATTGCTATGCCTGCAGGAAGGGTCGGCCTAATGTCTGTGTTAACCTGAAAGTCAAGGGGGTGCACATTGACGGGGGATACAGACAGTGGGTGACCTGCAATGAAAAGGATTGCTACCTGCTGCCTGATTTTCTGGAGGATAAGGACTGCGTTATGATCGAGCCTACTACTATAGCGGTACAGGCCTGCAGCCGTGCGCAGCTTGAGGAGATTGATGACCTTCTTATCATAGGAGCCGGGGCTTTAGGCACTTCTTTAATAAAAATAGCAAAGCTTTATAAGCCCCACAGGCTTATTGTGTCAGATATCGATAACGCAAAGCTTCAGACAGCTCTTGAGCTTGGGGCCACAGACGTTATCAACAGCCGTGAAACGGATCTCGAGTCAGCGGTAAAGGAACTGACCGGGGGTTACGGATCAACGGTAACGGTAGACGCTGCCTGCGTGAAAGGAAGTCTTCTTTCGGCACTTAAGGCGACCGGTCCTGCAGGAAGAGTGATCACAATGGGATTTTCCGTAAGTCCGGAGGAAGTTAACAATTTCCTGATCACATCCAAAGAACTGGATGTGCGCGGAAGCCGTCTGCAGAATCGTAAATTTCAGGAAGTGATCGATATGGTAAAAGACGGGCGCATCGATCTTCGCGGCAGTGTATCGCACACATTCCCACTGACTGAAGCAAAAGAGGCGTTTCGTTTTGCGGATTCCGGAGATCCGTCCATCAGAAAGATAGCTCTCATGATCGATTGAAAAAAGGCCTCTGATCGTTCATGAAATATGCCGGACCGCAGACAGATCTTACTGTAAGGTAGTGATCTGCCTGCGGTTTGTTTCGTGAGAAATATTGTACATTGACGGCAAGTATGCAAGTCGTTTAAAATTATTTTATTATTTATATTATTAATACGATAGGATGTGCCGGAAATATGAAGACGATGGAACGGTTGCCGCATGAGAGTGGAAAAGAGTATGCCCTGCGTGTGATAAGAGAGAATATAATTTCTCTTGATCTGGAACCCGGAATGCATATGAGCGCTAATGATCTTACGGAATATCTGGGGCTGTCAAGGGGGCCGATCAGAGAAGCGTTCAATGAGCTGAGCAAGACTGGTATTGTAGAAGTATATCCCCAGAGCGGATGCAGGGTATCGCTTATTGATGAAGAGATGATCAATGAGGCGAGATTCCTCCGCAGGTCGCTGGAGTGTTCCGTTGTCCGGGAAGCAGCGGTCATAGCCTCCGATGACGAGATCACGGAATTGAAAGAGAATATGGCCTTGCAGAAATTCTATCTGGAAAACCAGATGGGCACAAAACTGCTGGAAGCGGATAATCAGTTTCATAAAAGACTGTTTGAAATCACAAATATGCAGAGAATATATGACCTTATGAGGAATTTTGTCATTCATCTGGACAGACTCCGAAGCCTGACGGTGATAACGATAAAGGATATTAAGATCGTGGAAGATCATGGAGCGATACTTCAGGCGATAGAAAAGCATGATCCCGACCTTGCCGAAGAAAGGATGACGAAGCATCTTAACCGTGACTGTACCGACATCCATGAGATCAGAAATGCGCATCCGGATTATTTCCTGCCGGAAAGAAGTTAATAAGTAAAACTTCCCACATGGCATTTTTTACAGTATGAAGTGGGAAGTTTTATTAATAAAAAAGAATCAGGTTCAGATTTGAGTTTGTATATGGAAAAGTACATAATGGATCATAAGAATCATGCCGAAAGGCTGCAGATAGATGCTTTAACAGAAAATATGGATAAAGTGCGTGCATTTATTGAGTCTTATTTGGAAAAAACGGATTGCCCGCCGGATGTTATGATGAAGATAGATCTGGCAGTGGAAGAGCTTTTTGTAAATATTGCGCATTATGCCTATGGCAAGGGTGCCGGGATGCCCGAGATCGGCATTGACGTTCCGGAAAATGAACGAAAAGTCATAGTTACCATCGAAGACTGCGGGATCCGGTTTGATCCCTTTGATAAACCGGAAGTAAAAACTGCCTCATCAGCAAATGATCAGCCCATAGGCGGTCTGGGGATCCACATCGTAAAGAAGATGATGGATAAGGTGTCATATGAATTTAAGGAAAACCGGAACATTGTGACGATAGAAAAGTCCTGGTGAATGATAAGAGTCGAAATCCACACGTTAAATGGCGTGATCTCATAACACTCAGAATACTTCAAGTCTATCTGCCTTTAGATAAATCATAACCGTTTCCGATGTATTTGTCGCTGCTGAAGGCCAGAATTAATATAAAAATGCTTGGCAGTATTTCAAGTCCGATCGTATAACCGATTCCATGTCCGAAAGATCTGGCAAGGTAGTAGTTCATTCTGATTGACATTACAATGGTTCCGATGCCTCCGACGATGATCAGTATCGAAGGGAGGACTCCTTCTCCCATGTTTTGGCCGATAACTAATAATACTGAAAAGATGATCATGTAGATCACTTTACCTGCCCGCCAGGAAAAACCGCACTGAACGCAGAGGTTGTAGATCGGTATCAGAGATTTCCAACCTTTTTCTCCTGCTTTAGTGAATATTTTCCAATCTGCTGCTATAAGAAGCACGATCAGGCATAACCCAATAATCAAAGCAATAAGATAAATAATCGAATCTTCCATTTCCCCCTCCTGAAAATAAATAATATTTATAATAAGGCTTGGATTATATGATCCTGCAGATGATTTTGATCTTAATGATCATTTATCGTCCGCAGGATCATCTGTGTATCCGAAAGGTATGAAAGATCCCACCATTTAGCGTTTTTAATAGATTTCTATTTTTATTATATAGCTCATATGAGGCAAAAACAATAAATAATATTTATTCAAATGGAAATAACGGAGTTGTTTTGAAACGAATAGAAAACTAATAATTATGACGAAACGAAGAAGAATACCTCAAATTTATAAAACGATTTTATAAATATATGTACGAAATGCTGTTCGTCCGGTATCAGGTCACGCCTGTATCCGGTCTGTATAGAATTCATCCATATATTTTTTGACATCCTCATAAGTTCCTGCAAAAGGACCGGGCGTTTCCATTTTTAGTGAAACGAGGGCTGAGGAGAAAAGCAGAGAGTCAGAGATTGAAGACCGGAGTCTCCTTACAAGGTATCCGGCAAATGCAGTGTCGCCCCGGCCCGTCCGGCCTGACAGGTTTCGTGCCCGGATCGGGCAGGCATAAAAATCGGAACCATCATATACAAGGACTTCGGTATTATGAGTGATCATAATTTCCTTAGCTCCCCAGCCATACATCTGCTTTGCGGCGTCATACCGGTCTTTGTACCCGGTGAGTATTTCGGCTTCCGCGGCGTCTGTTTTCAGATAATCGATAAAAGGCAGGTATTCTTTCTTTGAAGGCCAGTCATAAAATGTCATCGAACCGTCTGACTCTCCGTGACGCAGCAGGCATTGTACATCGGCGGCGACTTTCCCTTTAAAAGAAGCACTTCGAAAGATCTCATCCGCGAAATCTCCGGCGATCAGTCCTGCAAAGTGGTATATTCTGGCCGTTACAGGGGGAAGTTCTTCAAAGGAGATCCTGTCGGAGCGTGAGATAAGAGTACAGGTTCTTTTTTCTTTGTCTTCTGTGAAATATCGGTTGCAGATCGAAGTGGTTCTGGCAGAAGGATGCCAGAAGATGTCGGCAGGACAGTTTTCAAATGCGCTGTAGACGTCGGTATCGGGAGAGGCTTTTGTAAAGACCGCGGTCCTGCCGCCGATGTTTGAGGCTGCATATCCGGACTGGACGCAGGCGCCTCCCAGAAGGCGATCCTCCTGCCCGCGAAAATCAATCATGATATCCCGGGAAAGCGGTCCGATAATAAATATGTCATACGGTTCTTTTTTCATTTTTTACGTATAATCCAATTATCAGTTGACGATTGGTTTTTCCTTTCTTCAGATTCTTCCGGGTAATCCGTATCTTTTGGATATGATTCAGGAATCCCAGAGGTCTTCCCTGGTGGTCGATATGGCGAGCGCACCCGCGGAGAGTGCCGATATAATGTCTTTTTTCGTACTGATCAGGCCGCTTGCCATGATCGGCCTGTGAGTCTTTTTTGCCAGATATCGGATCACTCCGGGCATGACGCCGGGCATCACATCGATCAGATCTGCCTTGAGCGGCTGCCTCAGAATATTGTTCAGTGAGATAGAGTCCAGCAGAAAAAAGCGTTGGATGGCGATCAGACCTGCCTCACGGGCATGACGCACGATATTTGTTCTGGTTGAAAGTATGCCGTCAGCTTCCGTGTGTTCTGCTATATAATCTATACATACATCTTTCGGAGAGAACCCGTCTATCAGGTCGATATGTATGAAGGCCATTCTTCCGGAATCTTTCACGCGTTTTACTATTGAATCAATGTTCAGAATAGATCCGTATAAAATAAAAACAACAAGGCAGTCTGACTCCAGCACCTTCTTAAGTCCTGATTCATCCTTGATCGATGCGATGACAGGAGAGCGCTGCAGCTGTTCCATAAAGTTTTCTTTTTTGTTTTTCATATATTATCCTGTGCAGCTGTGCTGCATAACACATCCGGTTTGTTTGAAATGATTCCGTCTGCTCCCCGGGTGATCATGTCTTTAATGTTCTCCGGGTCATCGACCGTCCAGGCGATGACTTTCATATGATTGTCATGATACAGCTTCATAAGCTCGGGCTGGTATTGCAGGAGCATGTATCGCGGATGCATATTGTCAGCGTTCGAGCGGCTTATGTATGCGTCCATATCCAGAAAAGGTTTGTCATAAAGAAGTCCTGTTTCAATATCCGGGTTCAGCTTTTTAAAGAGCTGCATTGAGATATGATTAAAGGATGAAACTGATACCGACTCTTCCATTTTTCTTTTCGTTATTTCATGGATCACACGTTCCTCCAGTTCTTCGTAAAAAACCTCATAGTTCTTCAGCTCCAGATTGAGGAGCAATCCGGTATCCCGGCAGAAATCGAGCAGCTGTCCGAGTGTCCAGATATGCTGTCCGGCAAATTCGGGTGATTTCCAGGCCCCTATGTCAAGCTGCAGGAGTTCTTCGTAGGTGTGATCTTTTATATAGCCGGCTCCGTTTGAGGTGCGCTCGAGCGTTGCGTCATGAAATACCACAAGCGTTCCGTCCGCGGCGATATGAACATCACTTTCGATTCCGTCCACATCAGTCTTCTCGGCGGCCATCTGAAAAGCAAGAGGACTGTTTTCAGGATAACTGCCTGAAAATCCTCTGTGAGCAAATAATAAAGGTTTCTTCAAAAAAACACCTCCGATCGTTGAGATGATTGAAATATACATTTTGATATTTTGAAAAACAAGATACTGGTGCAGTATCATGATGGCGAAGTGTAAGTTATTCAGCAGATGCTGCGGAAACATATCGCCGAACCTTAATAATGCACAAACAAATGGTGATATTGATAAAGTTAATGTATGAATACGACAACCAGGATCTGTTGTCTTGTATTTCCATTGTGCAGGTGTTATAATTTTTTTAATATAATAATTGATGCTGGAGAAATTGAGTCAATGCATCCCGTTCAGACTTTAAGGAGAAGTCTGCGGGTACATTGACTCTTTTTTTGTTTCACAGGAAATTTCGTCAATTTCCGGTGAAACAAACTCTTCGGGGAATGTATACGCCCCACAGAGGAAGGAAGAAATACTTAACAAAAAACTCCCCGCTTCCTGCTGAAAGGTCAGTCGTGATCAGACTGTTTCTGAAATACCATGTGGGAAGTTTTAGAACTTAAAAAGGAGGTAATCCGCTATGTTTAAAATGTTAAATCCCCGGCGTTTTTATCATGCGGTCGGAAAAAGGAAATTCTGGGAATTCATTATTCTCGCAGTGTTCATCATTTTCTTTTATGGTCCGCTGCTGAACATGGTCATGCTGGCTTTTGCCGATAAATATGAAGTACCGTATGTTATGCCGCAGCAATGGGGATTTGACTGGTGGAGATATATTTTCCGGCAAAGATCCCTGATCACATCGATGATACAGTCTTTCCTCATTGCAATCATAACGACGATCGTCTCGATGATCTTTTGTATTCCGGCAGCGTATTCCATCGCAAGGTTTAAATATAAAGGGCGAAAGATGTTTATGCTTTCTTTTCTGCTGACGAACGCTTTTCCAAAGCTTGGTATTTACACATCAGTCGCAGTGTTATTTTACAGATATGGACTTATGGGGACATATCCGGGAGTGGTGATCATTCATATGATCAATTCCATGATGTTTATGGTCTGGCTTCCCGCCAGCGCTTTCAGGTCGGTTCACCGGCAGCAGGAGGAAGCGGCAAGGGATGTAGGGGCAGGACCTGTCAGAACATTTTTTAAGGTGACCCTGCCGATGGCGATGCCCGGCATTTCGGTAGCTACCCTTTATACCTTTCTGGGGTCCATGGAGGAGGCGCAGGGAACTATGCTTGTGGGCATGGGAAGGATACAGACTATGCCGGTCGCAATGTATGGAATCATTCTTGATTCGTCTGCGGTACAGATCGGAGCGGTATTTGCGATCCTTCTGATCCTCCCGTCTGTGGTAATGATCTTCCTGATGCGTAAATACATTGGACCTGAAGCGATTGCCGGCGGTTTTAAGATGAAGTGATCAGAGGTGGAGGAAAAAGATAATGAATGAAAAAAAGGTTATGCTTGAGCTGGAGGATATGACAAAAAAATATAGCAATGGCGATGGCGTAGAGCATATCAGCCTCAATGTATATGAAGGTGAGATAGTTACGCTTCTGGGGCCCTCCGGCTGCGGAAAGTCTACTATCCTTCGAACGATCGGGGGTTTTCTGGATGTGACATCGGGCGATATCAGGATAAACGGACGATCGATCGTCACTCTTCCACCGGAAAAAAGACCTACCGCAATGGTATTTCAGAGTTACAATCTCTGGCCGCATATGACGATTTATGAAAATCTGGCATACGGCCTGAAGCTTAGAAAAACCCCGTCCACTGTGATCAAAGAAAACATAACGGACATTCTTGAAATGGTATCTATGCCGGGCTGTGAAAAGAAATATCCGGGTCAGCTTTCGGGAGGCCAGCAGCAGCGGATCGCGATCGCCAGATCACTGCTCCTTAAACCGGCGCTCCTTCTTCTGGACGAGCCGTTTTCAGCGCTTGACGCGAAAATCCGGCAGCAGATGAGGGAGGAACTGAAGAAGATACAGCAGGATCTGGGAATAACGGTCGTTTTTGTTACACATGATCAGGAAGAGGCTATGGCGCTTTCCCACAGAATAGTCGTTATGAACAAAGGGCATATTGATCAGATAGGTACCCCTGCTGACATTTATGATTATCCTAAAACTCTCCATGTGGCATCTTTCATCGGTGAAATGAATTTCATCACTCAGGGCAATGATACGATAGCGGTCCGTCCGGAAGATGTTACGGTGATACCGGGAGAAGGCAGCGGTCTGTCAGGCGAAGTCCGGACCATCATGCTGCTGGGACATTATGTGGTCCTGACAGTTCAGTACGGCGACAATGTGATCAAATGCAATATCAATCGTGAACTGAGCGAATCGCTGAAGGTAGGAGATAAGGTTTCACTGGTGCTTGGTAAGCATACGGTCTTTAACAGGACCGCCTAAGGAGTTTCCGGTTCATGGAAATCGTGTGAATCATACACATACATTTCCGGCCCTTCGTAGTTTTACAATTACATGACGTATGGTTTCAGAAAGAAAGGAAGAAGGTATGAAAATTAAAAAAACAGGAGCATTGATTCTGGCAGCGTCTTTGGCAGCAGGCGCGCTTGCGGGGTGCGGCGGCAGCAAAGGACAGGAGTCTTCGTCGGCTCTGTCCGGAGCGGACGGAGGCGGCGCAAATGGAGGTTCGGATACGGTCACTCTCTGGGCGACAGGTTCTGATAATGTCCGCCAGATATATGAGAAGCTGATCGATGACTTTAATAACAATTCGGAATATGCAGGTAAATATAATGTAAAGCTTCAGTTCATGCTCAGCGGAACAGGAGCACAGTCCATGACTGATATGCTAAACGCGGCTTATCAGGCAAAACAGAAGGATACAGATTACGATCTGGTTGACTTCAGCGGTGATGATCTTTCAAAGATGGTTTCTCTGATCGGCGAGGATTCTTTCGTTGAACTTGATGAAACGAAGATACCGAACAGGGCAAATATACTGGCAGAGAGTTCCGTCGCAGGAGATCATACACAGGCTTACCGGGGAACGACCGTAATACTGGCGTACGATTCCGTAACGGTGCCGGAGCCTCCGCAGACTATGGATGAACTGGTTCAATGGATGAAGGATAATCCCGGAAGATTTGCATATAACACGCCTGGAACGGGCGGCGCCGGAGATTCCTTTGCGCGTACATCAGTCTATAATTTTATGGACGAAGAAGCAATCACATCAGATGATCCGAAGTGGATGGATGAATGGGATGAAGGCTTTGGCTTCCTGCAGGATCTGCACCAGTATATGTATGCTTCCGGCGGCTCGATCGTATATCCCAATAAGAATCAGGGAACGCTGGATCTGCTGAATCAGGGGGAGATAGACATGTGTCCGAACTGGGCTGATATGGTACTTTCACAGAGAGCGGCAGGGGAGCTGAAAGACAGCATCAGGATCGCACAGATCGATCCTTCATTCTCAGGATCTCTGCAGACGCTGGCAATTCCAACGATCGGATCAAACGAAGAGGGTGCCTGCGCATTTATAAATTATATGTGTTCTGAAACGGCACAGCAGATCATGGTAGAGGATATGGCTGCGATCCCGCTTATAGACACGGAAACACTGGACATGTCCGGCTTTGAAGATATCCAAAACCTTGACGTAGGCAGCTTCCGTCTGCTTTCGATCGGAGATCTCGGCACTTCGTTTAATGAGAGATGGGATAATGAGATCGGAAGTATCGGTTGAGAAGGCGTAGTAAAGCAGGTGATCTCCGGAGCCGGCAATTACCCGGTCTTAAGGTTAAGAGAAAGGAATCCGCTGATGAGTAAAAAACTTAAAACAATGATCACTGCATATGGAATGGTCATGCCGGCTTTTCTGGTTGTTATGCTGACGGTATCCTATCCGATCGCTCTGGCCGTGATCAGAAGCTTTCAGGATCAGAAGACCGGGGAGTTTACATGGGAAAATTACACATATTTCTTTACTGAGCCGGCACAGCTGAAGAATCTGCTCTATACGTTGTTTATAGTTGTCATGACGGTGCTGATCGCTATTGTAACGGCCTATCTTCTGGCGCTCTATCTCAGATTCACAAAGTCAAAGATATCCCGAACGATAGGAACGCTGTACCTGCTTCCGAGGTTTGTTCCGGCGATGTGCGCAGTCTATGCGATGATAACGATCATAAGAGATTCGGGAATGATAAACAGAATAGGCCTTCTTTTCGGAAAGGACATTCATCTGGGACTGATGTATCATGCCAACGGAATCATACTCATGAATCTCTGGTTTAATATACCCTTCGCGGCCATGATGATCACTGCAGGTCTTGGCGCGATCCCGGATTCTATCATTGAAGGAGCCCGTGATGTGGGCGCGGGCCGCTGGAAGGTCTTTACATCCATGATCCTTCCTCTTTCGATCAAAGACGTGATCATAGCGGCAACATTCGTGTGGATGACTAATGTCGGCTCTTTTACGACCCCTTATCTGATGGGGGGATCAGCGCCGAAAATGCTAGGCATCGCTTTGTTTGATCAGTTTAACAAATACCTGGCATATAATAAGGCTGCAGCTCTGTCTGTCATTATGTTTATGATCTGCGCAGTGTCCGCGGGAGTTTATATTTATACAAATCTGAAAGATAACGAGTGGGAAGGTTGATCTGTATGATTCTTATGAAGTATCTGAATGAACAGTTTACAGTCATGCAGAATCTGGATTTTTTTATCCGGCTTCTGGCAGCGTGCCTGTGCGGAGCATGTATCGGTTTTGAAAGGAGCAAGAGATTAAAAGAAGCCGGTATCAGGACGCATCTTATCGTCTGCTGTGCTGCGGCACTGTTTATGATCATATCAAAATATGGATTCGTAGATCTTCAGGACGCGAAAGGAGAAATGTATAACGGAGTGCGGGGCGCAGACCCTGCCCGTATAGCGGCGCAGGTCATAAGCGGCGTAAGCTTTCTGGGAGCAGGAGCCATTTTTCATAATAAAAACTATACCCGTGGACTGACGACGGCTGCGGGAATCTGGGCGACGGCCGGGATCGGTCTGGCGATAGGAGCCGGAATGATCAAGCTGGGAGCCTTTGCCACGGTTCTAATTACAATTGTGCAGGTAATAATGCATTTTTTCAGCTATGGACCGGATTCCTATGCCGGCAGTATTCTGCAATTTGAGGTAAATGACAAAGCTGTATTTCGTCAGGTACTCAGAGAGATCAAAGAAGAGACACAGGGGCTGATCGCTGAGTGTAATGTGGTCAACAGTAAGAACGGCATCACGTCCTACAGATTGGTCATCCGCTCAAAAGAAGAGATCTCGCTTGAGGCGATAGATATACTTTCAGCCCGCCATCCGGAGATCCTGGGATATACTTTGAAAAACCTTTAAGAGCACAAATTCCCGAAGGTACTTTTGATCAGGTAAAGATTTATATTTGCACCCAAAAGCCTTATACACTATAATCATAGTATATTAAGCTATAAAAATTTCCTGCTTCATGATCACAACTATTCAGAAATGACATGTGGGAAGTTTGGTAAGCTATCATAATCTGCGCAGCAGGAAACACGAACGCGCATCTTGCGAACCTGCTGTTCCGATGAAGTATCTGGTATTGGGAAAGGAGTTTTACGATATGTTCAGTAATTTTGATGAACTGAAAAAATACATCGATGAGAACGATGTAAAGATGGTTGATTTTATGATGATCGACCTGAACGGACGCTGGCGTCATCTGACGATCCCCGCACAGCGTTTTACTGAAGAGACATTGAAGAGCGGAATTGGTTTTGACGGCAGCAATTATGGTTTTGCGCCTGTCGAGAAAAGTGATATGGTATTTATCCCGGATATCACGAGCGCTTATATCGATAAATTCATGGATATAAAGACAATGGCAATGATCGGTGACGTATTTGTTATAGATCATCCGCAGAACCGTCCGTTTGACCAGGATCCCAGAAATGTGTGCAAACGTGCCGAAGAATACATGAAGAGCACAGGTATTGCCGATGAATACCGCATCGGACCGGAGTTTGAGTTCCATGTATTTGATCATGTCAGCATAGCAAACGAGCCGGATCATTCCGGATTCCATATTGATACAAAACAGGCTATCTGGAATGCGGGAAATGACGATGAACAGAACCTCGGATACAAAATGGGCCACAAAGCAGGATACCATATGGCGCCCCCGAGCGATGTTCTGTATGATTTCCGCAGCCGTGTAGCTCTTCAGATGGAAGAGCAGGGAATCCGCGTCAAATATCATCACCATGAGGTGGGCGGCCCCGGACAGCTGGAGATCGAAGTTGAATTCGGCGGTCTGACGGAGATGGCTGACAAGACGATGCTGACGAAGTATATCATAAAGAATCAGGCCATCCGCGAAGGAAAGACGGTTACATTCATGCCGAAGCCGATCTATAACGAAGCAGGCAACGGCCTCCATGTACATATGCATATGTTCAAGGACGGAAAGCCTCTTTTCTACGATGAGAACGGATATTCACAGCTTTCAGAGACGGCTCTTCATTTTATCGGCGGCGTTCTGCGTCATATCGCTGCCCTGTGCGCTTTCACGAACCCGAGCACAAACTCCTTCAAGCGTCTGATCCCGGGATTTGAAGCGCCTGTTACTGTTGGTTTCGCTACGGCAAACAGAAGCTCTGTTATCCGTATTCCGGCATATGCGAAGGCTCCGGATCAGAAACGGTTCGAGCTGCGTAATCCGGATTCTACATGCAATCCATATTATGCGTTTGCAGCGATCCTGATGGCAGGTCTGGACGGAATAAAGAATAAGATCGATCCGGTTGCGGAAGGATACGGACCTTATGATTTCAATCTCTATAATCTGTCAGCAGAAGATAAGGCAAAGATCAAAGGGCTTCCGAAATCACTCGGCTCATCCCTTAAAGCACTGGAAAGAGATCATGATTTCCTTACTGCAGGCGGAGTATTCCCGGAGAAGCTGATCGAGATCTGGATCCGCGACCGCAGAAAAGATCTGCAGCGCCACACGGAAATGCCGACGCCGATGGAATATGAAATGTATTTCGATCTTTAATGAATCGGCAGTTTCACAGGCAGAGAAATAATTACTCACTAAAACTTCCCACATGACATTTTTGAAGCAGTCTGATCATGAAAATAACATCTCAAGGACGCTCCCGCTTCTGTCTTGCAGGCAGCACTCCAAAACCTTTACGATGTTATTTTTCATGATGATGACTGACCCTTCAGCATGAAGTGGGAAGTTTTTGTTACTCACTAATTGACTGATAAGCTCTCTTTGGGGCAGGCTAAGTAACAGTGAAGCCTGCTGCTCAAAAGAGAGCTTTTTATCTCAGTGGGGGTCCAATCTCCCACTGAGATAAACGCTCCGCGAGGATGCACAGGGATTCGTTTTGGAAGATGTCAGCTGAAGCTGACCCGAATCCCGCGCCAAGTCTCGCGAGCGAGACTTGAACTCATGGGAAATCACAGTCATTTCCCATTAAGTGGATGAAGAGGAGTTTGTTAAACATGTGTTCAGCAGGAGTAGGCTCGGATTGTAAGATTTTAAGGTAGCTGATTATCTTAAACAGAATATAATTCAGGTAATTGCGAAATTCCATGGAGCCTGGAGATTGTGTGAAGATGCAAACGGCTTTAGGAGTTTTGCAATTACCTGAGAATGTAATTAAGGAAAAGGAGACTTCTGATGAATTATAAGAGATTTGACGACGCTGTGATCGCCAGGATCGACAGGGGAGAAGAGATCACCGAACAGGTCCGGATCATTGCTGAGAGTGAGGGCATTAAACTGGCAAGTGTGGAGGCTCTCGGAGCGATAAATGATTTTACTGCAGGCGTATTTAATACCTCTGAAAAGAAGTATTATGCGAATCATTTCCAGGGAACCTTCGAGATCGTTTCTCTGACAGGTACGATCAGTACAAAAGACGGCGAATTTTATCAGCACCTGCACATAAGCGCAGGCGATGAGAAGGGCCGCGTTTTCGGCGGACATCTGAACCAGGCAATTGTAAGCGCCACCTGTGAAATGGTGATCCGTATCATCAATGGTGAAATGGACCGTTACATGGATGAGGAGATTGGACTCAATCTGTTCAGGTTTTCTGAATGATTCAAAGGTTTCACGGATTCTTGTAGACAGGCATAGAAACCAGCTGAAAAACCGGGCAGAAATATAAAAAACGTGATAATATAAAATCAGACTATAAAACAAAGCCATAGATTAGGAGGTCCTATGTACTACGAGAATCAATTATGGATCGCAGACACCCAAAGCGGTGAACATTTATCTATAATTCCGGGAATGGCAAACAGGCATGGTCTGATAGCCGGCGCGACAGGAACCGGAAAAACAGTCACGTTAAAGGTACTTGCGGAATCATTCAGCGACATGGGAGTGCCGGTATTCATGGCTGATGTAAAAGGCGATATTGCAGGTATGGCGATGCCGGGAACGGACAGTGAAAATATGCAGAAACGCATAGAAAGATTCGGACTTGCCGGCGCGGGATTTTCTTATCGGGGTTATCCGGTGACATTCTGGGATATATACGGAAAACGGGGAATACAGCTCCGTACGACGATATCTGAGATCGGACCTTTGCTGCTTGCCCGGATCCTTGAACTGAATGAACTCCAGTCAGACATACTGACGATCATATTCAAGATCGCGGATGATAACGGCCTTTTGCTGATCGACACAAAGGATCTGAAAGCGATCCTGAACTATGTAAAAGACAATAATGCAGAGTTTTCGGCCGAATACGGAAAAATGAGTCCTGCATCGATCGGGGCCATATTCAGGTCTGTGGTGGCTCTTGAGATGGCCGGCGGAGATGTGTTTTTCGGAGAGCCTGCACTGAAGGTATCAGACTGGATGACTGTCGACGCTGCCGGAAAAGGAATGATGAACATTCTGGCGAGCGAAAGCCTGATCAACAGCGGAAAGCTGTATTCTACATTTCTATTGTGGATACTTTCAGAGCTTTTTGAAACACTTCCTGAGGTAGGAGACCTTGAAAAGCCGAAACTGGTATTCTTTTTTGACGAGGCGCACCTTTTATTTAAGGATGCTTCAAAGTCACTTCTCGATAAGATCGAACAGGTCGTAAGGCTGATTCGATCGAAAGGAGTTGGCGTGTATTTCTGTACACAGAATCCCCGTGATATTCCCGACGGCGTGCTGTCGCAGCTGGGGAACAAGATCCAGCACGCTCTCAGGGCTTACACCCCGGCAGAACAAAAGAATGTAAAAGCCGCGGCGGATTCATTCAGGAGCAATCCGGAGTTTGATTCCTGTGAAGTCCTGGGAACGCTTGGAACCGGTGAAGCGCTGGTATCTTTCCTGGATGCGGACGGAATTCCCGCAGTTGTAGAGAAGGCGTTTATACTGCCTACTCAGAGCAGAATGGGAACCATCGCAGACAGTGACCGGGAGCAGTTTATTAAGGGCAGTCTTCTGTATGGCAGATATGCACAGGCGTATGATCCGGATTCCGCATACGAGTTCCTGCAGAGACGCGGCCTGGAGGCACAGGCGGAGGCTGAGCGTGCCAGAGCAGCCGCACAGCAGGAAAAAGAAATGGAAAAGCAGCGTGCCGAGCTGGAAAAGATGAAGGAGAAAGAAGCCCGCGAGGCCCAAAGAAGGCGCGAAAAGGAACAGAAGGAATTTGAGCGTGAGGCGGAGCGATACAGAAAGGAAGCTCTGCGCGCCGAGGAAAAGGCCAGAAAGGATGCGGAGCGCGAAGCGGCCGCCCGCACACGAACGGCAAGATCGGTCGGAAGCACACTTGCCGGCAGCGTCGGCAGAGAAGTGGGGAAACAGTTTGGAAAACAATTTGGAAGATCGGGACAGACGATCGGAGGAAACGTCGGGGCAAGTCTCGGGCGCGGTATTTTAAGCACATTGTTTAAGATCTGAGGAGCGTATCCGGAAAATCAATTCAAATATAGAAGGTCCTGCATCAGCTGCATAAGATATCTGAGGCAGGGCCTTTTTAAAGCTGAAAACTACAGCGAATAGCTGTGTTTTGGCGTGTTTTACTGCATATTTTAGTTAAGAGTTTGATAATCTAAAAACGTCGGATTCGGTAGATGATATAAAGGAGAAGAGGATGTATGACGTAATCATAATAGGAGCGGGCGTTTCGGGAAGCGCGATAGCCAGAGAGCTTTCCCGCTTCAGGATCAGTGTCTGTGTGCTGGAAAAAGGAGAAGATCTTTGTTCCGGCACATCCAAGGCGAACAGCGGCCTTGTCCACGCCGGGTTCGATGCGCCTGAAGGGTCCTTGATGGCGAAACTGAACGTACGGGGAAATGAGATGATGGAGCAGCTTGCGAAGGATCTGGATATTCCTTTTAAACGTAACGGCGCGATGGTCGTATGTGTGAATGAATCGGAAAAAGAAGGTCTGAAGGTCCTGTATGACCGGGGAATCGCCAACGGGGTTTCCGGACTGAAGATCCTTGACAGAGAGGAAGCGCTTAAATTAGAGCCGAACATTTCAGAAAACGTAGTAAGTGCGCTTTATGCGCCGACCGCGGGGATCGTCTGCCCGTTCATTCTGAACATTGCGATGGCGGAAAACGCAAACGAAAATGGAGTTGAGTTTTTCTTTAATACAAAGGTAGAGGCACTGACTCCTTCTGTGGATAATGAAACAGGAAAGCCGCTGTGGAAGATCAGGACGAATAATGGAGAATATAAAGCGTCATATGTCATCAATGCTGCAGGCGTTTACGCTGATAAACTCCATAACATGGTCAGTTCGAGAAAACTGCGGATTACGCCAAGGAGAGGTGATTATTGCCTTCTGGACAAAAACGCCGGCGGTCATGTCAGCCATACGATATTTCCGCAGCCTACAAAATTTGGTAAAGGCGTACTGGTGTCGCCGACCATACACGGGAATCTGATCGTGGGTCCTACAGCTGTGGATGTAGAGGATAGAGAAGGAATAAACACGACTGCCGAGGGAATAGATGACCTGATCAGAAAAGCGGGCGAGAATGTTCGTGATCTTCCGATGCGCCAGGTGATCACTTCATTTGCCGGCCTTCGGGCGCATGAAGAAGGGCATGAATTTGTCATCGGTGAAGCGCAGGATGCGCCGCATTTCATAGATTGCGCAGGCATAGAATCACCGGGACTTACGGCTTCCCCCGCCATCGGCGAATATGTAGGGGCGATGATGAAGGAGAAGATGAATCTGAAAGAAAAGGAGCTCTGGAAAGGTACCAGAAAAGGGATCCTGAATCCTTCGGAATTGTCTGTAAGCGAGCGAAACGAGCTCATCAGAAAGGAACCTGCGTACGGCAGGATCATCTGCCGGTGTGAAATGGTAACCGAAGGAGAGATCATTGATGCGATCCGCAGACCTCTGGGAGCCCGCTCCCTCGACGGCGTTAAACGCAGGACCAGAGCAGGTATGGGACGATGTCAGTCAGGATTCTGTTCTCCGCGTGTGATGGAGATCATTAACAGGGAGCTTCAGATTCCGATGGAAAAGATAACAAAACTTGGCGGAGAGTCAAAAATGGTGCTGGAGAGAACAAAGGGAGGAAGGTAATGCTTTTATATGATATCGTGATCGTGGGCGGAGGCCCCGCAGGCCTTGCCGCTGCCGCTGCCGCAAAAAAAGCAGGCGCTGAAAAGATTCTGGTCATTGAACGGGATAAAGAGCTTGGCGGCATTCTCAATCAGTGCATTCATAATGGATTCGGTCTTCATACTTTTAAGGAAGAACTGACAGGCCCCGAGTATGCGGCGCGTTTCATAGAACAGGTGCGGGACATGGATATCGAGTATAAACTCGACACCATGGTGATGGACATTTCCCGGGATAAGACAGTCACAGCAATGAACCGCTTCGAAGGCGTTTTTCAGATACAGGCAGGGGCAGTGATACTGGCAATGGGCTGCAGGGAACGACCAAGAGGAGCTCTGAATATACCGGGGTACCGTCCGGCCGGGATTTACAGCGCGGGCACTGCGCAGCGACTGGTAAATATTGAGGGATATATGCCCGGAAGAGAAGTCGTCATACTGGGATCCGGCGATATAGGTCTCATTATGGCCCGGAGAATGACTCTGGAGGGAGCGATCGTCAAGGTGGTCGCAGAGCTCATGCCTTTTTCGGGAGGGCTGAAAAGAAATATTGTTCAGTGTCTGGATGACTACGGCATACCGCTTAAGCTTTCTCATACCGTGGTAGATATTGAAGGCAGGGAAAGGGTAAGCGCAGTTACTATCGCTGAAGTCGGACCTGACAGAAAGCCGGTTCCGGGTACGGAGGAAAGATATACCTGCGACACGCTTCTGCTTTCTACGGGACTGATACCGGAAAATGAGCTTTCAGCCGGAGCAGGAGTAGAAATGAACAATGTAACCGGCGGTCCGGTCGTTAATGAAATACTGGAGACCAGCGTTCCGGGTATTTTTGCCTGCGGCAATGTGCTTCATGTACATGACCTTGTGGATTATGTTTCAGAGGAGGCGGCGCGGGCCGGGGCAAACGCCGCAAAGTATGTGAAGAACAAATGGGAAAGCGGGACCGATGATACTGAGATACCTCTTCTGGCCTGTGACGGCGCGCGTTACACTGTGCCGAATAAGATCAATCCCGCACGTATGGATGATAATCTGACAGTGCGTTTCCGCGTGGGAGAGGTATTTAAAGGCAGTTACGTTTCGGTATATTTTAATGATGAACGAGTCCAGCATCGTAAAAAAAGGATCATGTCGCCCGGAGAGATGGAACAGATCGTTTTACAGAAGAAAAAACTGGAGGAGTATCCGGATCTGAAGACAATAACAGTGAAGATCGAGAAAGACGCATGAAAGGATTCCATGTCCTGCCTGGCGGCGTTATTTATCATGTATTGAAAAGGAGAATACGAGAATGGAAAAAAGGGAGCTGACGTGTATCGGCTGTCCTATGGGATGCCGGATCACAGTTGAACTAGAAGGTGATGAAGTCCTTTCGGTAAAAGGCAATACCTGTGCCATCGGCGACAAATATGCGCGTCAGGAAGTCATTGCCCCGGAGAGGACTGTTACGTCTACCGTTGTAGTTACAGGCGGCGACAGAGAGCGCTGCAGCGTAAAAACAAAAGGAAATATCCCGAAAGAAAAGATCTTTGCCTGCATGGACGCTATTGATCATATCAGTGTGGAAGCGCCGGTCCGTATCGGCGACGTCATTATACATAACGTGTGCGGTACACGCGTTGATGTCGTAGCCACGAAAAATGTGTCTGCAATGGGATAAAAAAGAGTAAAACATAGAAAGAAGAAAAAGAAGCGCCCGCAGCCGATGATCGTTGGCTGCGGGCATATTATTTGACCTGGGATAAAACACATAGTTTTATACATATATTTGTTTTATGGTATAATATATCTTACAGGCTTTATGTGGGATGATAATGGGACACCATTCTGGATTATAATGTGGTTATTATATATGGCAGTCAGGAACGCAGGTGAATGCGAATAATTATCTGAATGTCATACAGACATTTTATGATTCCGGGGGTAATGGTTATGAATAATAAGGATAAGAATAACTATAATAATATCAATGATGATAAAGGCAAAAAGGCTCTGTTATATATAGAATTGATTATAATTCTGTTCTCTGTTATCGTTTTTATTGTGGCAGATATTGTTTCAGATGAAAAGCCACATCATGGTTATCATTACGGATCGAAGCATCATTATTACAGATCATATGATAATTACGATCAGAATTATTCGGGATATGGATCCTCTAAATACGGAACGTCCAAATACGGGTCCTCGAATAAATACTCTTCAGATCATTCAGATTCTGAATACAACGGCTCAGGTTCGTCCGGCAGTAACGGCACCTACAGAGCGGGAAGCGGAGGCTCCGGAAAAAGGGTCTATGATTCCATGACTTATGATCCGGACGACTATGACGATCCGGAGGAATTTGCGGACGATGCGTGGGGCGATGAATTTGATGATTGGGATGAGGCGTATGATTATTGGGAAGACGTGGAAGGATAAGTAAATGTTTTTTACAGTACTGAAGTATTTGTCAGGACCGCTGATGGGCGCGGTCATTGGTTATTTTACAAATTATATAGCTGTGAGGATGCTGTTCCGGCCAAAAAAGGAGATACGCATATGCGGAAGACGTGTCCCGTTCACGCCGGGCGCGATTCCGAAGGAACAGCCTCGTATCGCCAGAGCAGTAGGAAATACTGTCGCGAAGAACCTGATCACGGGTGAAGATCTGAAAAAAAAGATCCTTTCTGATGAGTCTGAACAGCTGATCATAAAAACTGCAGATGATTTTTTGGATAAAGATCTGAAGACTGAGCTGAATATGCTGCCCGGGATGGATGAGGCAGCCTATGCAGAGACCAGGGATATGATATGCGACACTGTTACAAAAGAAATCAAGGAAGCTCTGTGCAGTCTTTGCGTTTCCCGGATCATCAAAGAAAAAGGTACAAAGCTGATAATGGATATGGTTGACGGAACAATGCTGTCGATGTTTTTACAGCCTTCCATGATTGAGCCTGTGCTTGATCAAATAGGCGTACAGGCGGAGATTTTTCTGGAGCAGGAGAGCTGGGGATATATTCGTCCTGCTGTGGAAGGAAAGGTTGATGAACTTGAGAAAAGAAGCGGACACGAGCTGATGACAGAGTTGGGTTCTTCAAGAGAAGCGATTCATCAGATGATACACGATGTATTTCATCAGGTCCTGGGACAAAAGGTTGATGAAATCATGGAAACACTGGATATCGCAGGGATCATCGAGGATAAGATCAATGCGATGGACATGGATGAACTGGAAACTCTGGTTCTGGATGTCATGAAAAAGGAACTGGATATGATAGTCAATCTCGGTGCACTTGTAGGATTTGTACTGGGACTTGTTAATCTGGTGACCATTATTTTATAGGAATTTTTTACATATCAAAAGCAGGCTTTAACAGCCTGCTTTTTTGATGATAAGAGTTTTGGGGTTTTGTAGTTCTTTTTGCCGGAATGAATCTTATGTATCCGGATCATTTATGTGATCAAATGAGCCGACAGTGCGGTCTGCTCATATTACAATGAATAATGTTTGGAAGTTAAAAAACAACTCCCATATATGGGTCGCAACCGCCATATAACTTATAGTATTCCGCCATTGCCCTGTTATAATCGCCGGAAATATAGTACTTTATCAGTTTGTTGAGAGCTTTTTTTATGGCAGCTATGTTTTTTTTCATATTAGTTTTCTCCTTTATTACGTTTGTTCAACGTTTCTTTTGATGATGTAATAATAACCTTGAAGAATTAATAATAACTGAGGATTTGCATAAGCGTATCTGAAATATTATTTCTTTAATCTTAACAGGAAGGAG
>OCVV012838867.1_pt1 | contig 57314 bp, 45 predicted proteins | sample 1539721 | NCBI WGS metagenome assembly OCVV01 (sample SAMN02144230, study PRJEB22623) | gut metagenome | biome: sheep rumen | host: Ovis aries | place: New Zealand
CGCGCGCCGATGGTACTGCTCCGCAATGCGGGAGAGTAGGTCGCTGCCGTCTTTCGGGGAGGCATCAGAAAACAACAGTCTGATGCCTCCTCTTTTTGTATATGTATATGTATTCAAATAATGTATTTAAGTAATGATAACAAACTTTGTACATTTTGATGAATCCATATTGACATCGCGTCGTACTCATCATCTTATGGAGATGCTTTTGCTGGTTTTCTTAGTCAAGATGCTTGCATTACATCTTCGAAAACGACCAAACACATCTCCATAAGACGAGTGTACTTTTCCAATTTATTTTTTCATTACTTAGTTGTGTCTTCTGAAAATGGAGGCGGCAATGGAGCCAGAGAAATTGTGCCATACGCTAAAGATTGCACCAGGGATGGCTGCCATTGGGTAGAGTGCAAAGTGAGTTGTTGCAAGCGATGTGGCAAGTCCTGAATTTTGCATTCCTACTTCGATGGCAATCGCTGAGCGTTTTGGATTTGGCAGGTGAAGTAATGTGCCTATGGCATAACCCAATCCCAGTCCTAAGAGATTGTGAATGATGACCATACCCCAAATGAGGAGTGTGCATTCCAAGATTTTCTGTGCGTTGTGTGAAATGACACATGCTATGATGATAGCAATGGTTATAGTAGAAATCATTGGAAGGAAAGGCATTATTTTTCGGGTGAATTTGCCGAAGTAATAGTCGATAATGAATCCTGCCACAATAGGAAGAATCACTACTTGAAGAATGCTGATGAACATGCCGAGTACATCTACATCAACGGATTTCCCAGCGAGTAGATAGGTGAGGAAAGGTGTGAGCAATGGTGCAAGGAGTGTTGAAACAGTTGTCATTCCTACTGATAAAGCAACATCGCCTTTTGCCAGATAAGTAATGACATTTGATGCCGTTCCTCCAGGGCAACATCCCAAGAGTATGACTCCTATGGCGAGTTCTGTTGGCAGCGAGAAAGTCTTGCAGAGTGCCCAAGCAATGAGGGGCATGATGATGAATTGTGCCAAGCATCCGATGATGACATCTTTTGGACGAGTGAAAACTTGTTTGAAGTCGGATGGCTTCAAAGTCATTCCCATTCCAAACATGACGATTCCCAGCAAAGGGTTGATGGCTTTGGTACTAATCCAAAGACAGGAAGAGGGAACGAAGAGTGCAAGTGCTGAAATTGCGACGATGACAATGGTGATATGTGATGATATCCATTGACTGATTTTCAAAAGAGTTGAGAACATGTTGTTGAGTTTGTTTTTGTGTTACAGATTCTATTTTTCATTTTTCTTGTTGAGCCACATTTTTCTTTCTTGTTCGGGCATTCGTTCAATAGCATAACGAAGTGTGGTGCGATGCATTTCTTGATGGTGAAGTTCAAGAAAAGTGACGAGGTCCAATGGACTTTTCTTTCCCATCTCGCGTAGCATCCAACCTACAGCCTTGTGCATGAGGTCGTGAGAGTGGGAGAGTTGTATGGTGGCATATTTCCAAATCCATGAAAACTCACTGTGTCGGATAGGAGTTGCTGTGGCAACAATCGACATTCGCTGTTCCCATAAGTTGTCGCTTTGTGCCAGATGGTCCATCATCTCGTGTTTCTTCTCTTCTGTGTCGAAGGGGAGCATCAACCATTCACCGATGATGTGGTAAACGGACAAATCCACCAAGTCCCAATTGTTGGCATGTCGTGCATTTTTCAGATAGAAATACAGGATTTCCCTGAGAGAGCTTTCGTTCTGACGTGATTTCTTGAGGAGTTTCTTGAATTGGAGGACAAGAATGAAGAACCCACATTCTCGCACTTCATGCAGGGGAGAATTGACGAGCTTTTGAATCTCGCTGAGTGATAAAGATTGTGCTTCCTTTGCTATTTCCCTCACTTGAGGAACGCGAATGCCCAAGAAGCGGTCGCCTTCGCCGTATTCGCCTGGTGCTGTCTTGAAGAAGCGAATATATACTTCCTCATATTTTTTACTTGCCAAGGTTTGAAGTGCCTCAACTACTTCTTTTGCACTTTCCATTGTTGATTCTTATTTTCTGCAAAGTTAAGCAATTGCGGAGGAACGACAAAATTTGAAACATATTTTATCCACTTTGAACCATCCGTAAAAAATGAAACGTCATTTTCTTCACGACTCGATGATATTTTTCTAATTTTGCATCAAATTTCTTGTGGAAACACATATAACTCAATATCTTCTCAATAATATGAAACGTATTCTTCTAAGTTTATCAGTGCTTTCTCTTTCGTTCCAGATGGGGTTTGCACAATGTACAGTTGAGCACCGGACTGCTCCCTGCAAGCTGTTGGAAGGTGTAACGGAACGTGAATACACCGTTTGTTTGCCACAATCCTATTCGAAGGAATCGACGCGTACTTACCCACTTCTTTACCTGATGCATGGTGGTGGAGAGAGTAACACCGTGTGGCAGGACAAAGGACGACTCAGCAACGTGGTGGACAGTTTGGTGCGTAAGGGAGAAATGGAAGAAATGGTGATTGTTTGTCCTGAAGGCAACAAGAACAATATGATTTGGTTCGATGCGCCAAAATGGAAGTACGAGACTTTCTTCTTTGAAGAGTTTCTGCCGTATATCGAAAAGACTTATCGTGTCACACCCGGGCAGCGTTACAGGGCGATTGCAGGTTTCTCAATGGGTGGTGGAGCCAGTGTGGTGTATGGACTGCATCATCCTGAGCTTTTCAGTATGGTTTACGACATGAGCGGTTATCTTCGTCGCCAGGATTTAGACTTTTTGAAAGATGATCCAAGCGCAGGGTGGAGACAGCAGATTGTGGAAGATAACAATGCCGTGAAGCTTGTGGAAAACTGTGGAAAGAATCAGATAAAGACTTGGAAACATGTGGATTGGTACATCGATTGTGGTGACAAGGACTTCACGCTTCAGGCTAACCTTGATTTCGAAAAAGCACTTCGCGACAAGAAGATTGCCCATGAATTACGCATTCGCAGCGGAAAGCACGATTGGGACTACTGGCATGTTTCGCTGGTGGAAGCACTCAAGTATTTCTCGAAGAACATCTACAAGCGAAGAGTGATTGACGGAGGAGGAAGCGGTGAATTCAAGTCGGAAGCTGTGACACTGAAGGAAATGCCCGACTATGCCCTTTACAAACCTATCGACATGCAAGCGGCAGTGAAGAAAAACGGAAAGCTCCCTGTCATCATCTTTGCTCCAGGTGCTTGCCAAGACTCCAATGCCGAATACGAGCGAATCCTCACAGACATCGCATCGCATGGCTATTTCATCATGGCATTCGGAGCTGTTCAAGACGACTATTGGGATCGTGCCTTTGAGCATACCGATGCCAAGCAGTATTTTACCGCCTACGAATGGATTGAGGCACAGAACAAGGACAAGAAGAGTCCGCTCTATAATACCTTGGACATGAACCGATTGGGTATTTCAGGACATTCGTGCGGTGGTGCTCAATTGGTGGCAGTTGCCAAGGATTCTCGTTTCAAGGCTTACTTGATGTTCGACTCAGGCATGGGTGATATGGCAATGGCTGGTGCCAGCAAGGAATCTCTGAAGAATTACCATAACCCTGTGCTTTACATTGTGGGTGGAGAACCCGATGTGGCTTATCGCAATGCCTTGTTGGATTATGACCGCATTCAGCATGTGCCTGTTGCGCTTGCCAACCTCATCAATGGAGGGCACAGTGGTACATTCTCACAGCGATACGGCGGTTCCTTCTCGCGGATGGCTATCGATTGGTTTGATTGGCAACTGAAGGGAAAGACTCAGCGCAAGGATGTCTTTATCAATGGAAACCTGAAGGATTATCCAGGTTGGGAAATGAAGGCGAAAGGTTTTTGATACCTTTATTGAAATATAAGAAACAGATGAATACAAGCAGCGAGCATACGGTGGTATGCTCGCTGTGTGTTTTAAGGGAAGACTATTTCTTTGTCAGTTTGATGACGAAACCGCCTCCGCTGGCAAGATGGACGGGCAGGGAAGTGCTGTTGTTCACTTGTTGCTTATGCACTTTGTAGTCGCAAGCGTTCTTGTCGGCATTCACCCCATCGGTATAGATGACTGCTTCGTAGGTGCCTGCTGGAAGGAAGGAGAAGGAAAGCGTGAGGTCGCGTTCGCTCCAGTTCGTTTGTCCTCCCACGTACCAAGTCGTTCCGCTGCGTCGAGCCGTTACGATGTACTCACCCATCTTTCCCTGCGGAATGACGGTTTGGTCGAAGACAACAGGAATGGAAGCCATGAAACGAGTGAAGTCGGGTTCCTGCTCGTAAGCCGTAGGGTTGTCGGCAAGCATGGTGAGTGGAGAATCATGAATGACGTACATGGCGAGCTGATGGCAGCGTGTGCCCATCGTGAGGGGATTATAGTAGATGGGTTGGAAGTCCTTGGCTGTGGCATTGCGCATACCGCCTGGAGTGAAATCCACGAATCCTGTCTGCATCCTGATGAAAGGGAAAGTCACATCGTAGAGCGGCATGTCCTTCTCGTCGTGCTTTGTCCATTTGGCTTCTTCCATGCCGAAGCAACTTTCAAAGTTGACGATGTTAGGATAGGTGCGATTGATGCCTGTTGGTTTATAGATGCCGTGGTAGTCGAGCATCAGATGGTATTTGGCACAAACCTCTGCAATGCGGTAAATCATTTCCACACCTTCTTGGTCGTCTCGGTCGAGGAAATCCGCTTTGAAACCCGCAATGCCCATGTCGGAATACGTTTTGCAGATTTTTTCGAGATTGTCGTCAAGAATGTTGAACACGGTCCAGAGGATGATGCGTACACCTTTCTTTTTGCCGTAAGCAACGAGTTCTGGCAGATTGAGTTCGGGAATGACCGTGAGCATGTCGTTGACGCTTGGTTTGAACCAGCCCTCATCAAGGATGATGTATTCAAGACCGTACTTAGCGGCAAAGTCGATGTAGTGTTGATAAGTTGGCATATTGATGCCAGCCTTGAAATCCACACCACTCACTCCCCAGTCGTTCCACCAGTCCCAAGCCACCTTGCCTGGCTTTATCCACGATGTGTCGCCAATACGATTCGGAGATGCCAACGCATAGACGAGGTTGTTGACAGGCATTTCTGTGTCGTCGTGGCTCACGGCAATGATGCGCCAAGGGAAGTTGCGATTGCCTTTGCAGGTGGCAATGAAATCCTCGGTGGAAGTGACATATCGCTGATAGCGCCAAGTGTAGTAGTCAAAAGTCTTTGGATATTTGGCAAAGCTGGCCTTGAGCGATGTTCCATCGGGCTTGATAAACATGCCAGGATAGCTTTCCAAGTCGCTCTCCATCAGAGTCACTTTCGCTTTCTTGGCATCCACCACAGCAGGAAGAAACGCTAAATTATTGGTAGCTTGCTGACTTAGTGGCTTTACATCGTAAGTGGCTTGAAATGCCTGTGCTTCAGGCTTTTTAGGATTAGTGGAGTAGGGCAGATAGCTTGTGAAATCCTCGTTGAATCGAAATTCTGCTTTCTCGCTCTGAATCTTGTATTGTCTGTTCTTGTAGCCAGTGGTGGAGAAGCGGTAGGCAAAGCCATCATTGAAAAGACGCAATTCTATTGCCATGCCATTGCTCAAACTGATGATGCTTTGTTGGTACTCACTTTCAAATTGTGGTTGGCGATAGAACGGTGCTTTCACGCTTTCCTTTACCTTGTTGCGCTTTACCTTTCCCATCTTCGAACGACGAGACGCAAAGCCCTTTCCCTGGATTTCAAGGTCGATAGGACTTTTGTCGAGCAAGACGGTTTTACCCTCCAAGAGTTGGATATACATGCCCTCATTGTCGATGGAAAACACGGCTTCGAGCTTGCCATTGGGCGACGTGAGCGTTTCCTGAAGATGTTCTGCCCAAGCGGACAGGGATGCGATGAAGCAAACTATGCTTAGAATCGTTTTCATATTACTATTAACTTTCATTTATTTAGTAATCATTAAAAAAAGTTGGTATGTTTTTTTAGGAAAGAAACCACGAATTACTCGAATTAAACGAACCTTCAGCTCGGCGTAGCCAATTTCTCTAATTTTAAAAATGCAAGCATTTTTTGTTCGTGAAATTTGGTTAAATAATAGTTTAAGAATAATTAGTGAAAATTCGTGCAATTCGTGGTTTCTTTCCTAAAAAAATCATGTCATTTATACCAAGTTATTATTTCATTGTCCCTTAACTTACCAGATGATTTCGTAAGGATAAGTCCTTTCCGACTTCTCCTCACCTTTCTTGTGACGCTCGTAAGGATTGCCCCACTGAGGTTCGTATTTGTCCATTGGGCAACCAACAACCACGAGGTATGCGTGTTCAGTTTCCGCCGTTGGCTTGTATTTCAACTTTCCCTTGAATGCGCTTTGCATTGGCAAGTAAGTTGGATTCTTGTCCTTATCCACTAATACGATGCCATAGCGATAGCCATCGGTTTCCGCATTGCCCAGCGCATGGAATTGCACCGTGTGCTTCTTGCCGTCCACGGGCAGTTCAATCACGTTGAAGCCGTAGGTTTCTGGGAGCATAGCCTTGACAGGTTTCACGCATTGCTTTTTCCCTTGAACCGTCTTTTCCACGTCGGTGGTGAGTTGGCAGGCGTGTTTCTTGTGCGTGTCTTTCACTCGTGGAAAATCGAATGTGACGAGACGGCTATAGCAGTCGTACATCTCGTCAGCCATTTGGTTGAGATTCAAGTTGAACATGCGCATGTAAGTCATGGCAGGGTCTTCACCACGCTTTCCAGCACGGAACATGTCGCCCATCACGGTGATGCCATGCTTCATGCTCCAGTACTCCAGCACGTAAGGACTGTGGTAGATGTTTTCGCCATCGAGGAAACGTTTGTGGAAGAGCTTGCGGAACGCCTGCCAGTGGTAGTTCTCGTCCGTCACCCATTCAGGATTCACCTGCCAAAGCATCCATTGCGAAGTCATCTCGAAGATGCCACCGCCACCCCATGAGTGCCCCGCACCGTCAGCACCCACTTGCGACTGGAACGAATGTCCCAGCTCGTGTGCAATGCAGTTGAGTTTGCGGTCCTGCACTCGATTCGGTGCTATCCAGAGTGCGCCAATCTCGCCATCGTAGTCACCACCGTAGGCAGTGCCCTCCAGCGAGTAGTTGAGCATCACCATCATTCTGTACTTCTCCGACTTTGAGCCAGGCAGCACGAATTTCAAGTCGTCGCGATAGAACTTGTAGAACGATTCAATGCGCTCCAGCAGGTTGTCCTTATCCACCGTCATCGGGTGCCCGTCCAGGTCGGGAGCCTTTGAGAGGTCATCGCCAAATCCCTTTTCCCAAAACAGCACCACATCGTCAGTCCATGCCATGCGGTGGTAGCTCCACTGTGAATCCTTGTTGTTGAAATCGTTGTTGCGGAGGTCCTTCGGAATGTAGATGGCTTTGCCCTTCGGCAAAACGACCTCCTGAGCCGAGACGAAATGGCTGAATGTCAGTAAACTGACAAAGAATAGCGTCTTTAGTGTTAGTTTCATTGTTGAATAATAGTTAGATAGATGTATGAATAAAGTGAATTATGTCAAGATTGATGACGAATTTTTAGTTTGATTCTATCATATACGTAGTTGGTCAATAGAGGGAACAGAGTACCGACGAGTGTGTAAAGAATCCAATAGTTCTCATGTCCTGCCATGACAGGAAACTCAGCCAAGTGCGTGATAGACAAGTCATGCAGATGGATGATGAACAGGTCAATCAGATTGAAATATAAGAAATGCAATCCTAAAATGACAAGCGTGTGATTGCCCGTGTAATACAAAAAGCGTTTCAGATAGTTGGTGCGCTCAAGTATTTGGGACAGCTTGAGAACAAGGAGCGTTCCTGCAATAGATGTGACAAATGTTAACGACATGAGTTTCACACCGCTTGCCAAGAAGTTCAACTCAACGGGAGAAAGATTGATGAGAACGAATGCGACCAAGCACATGAAAAGAATCTTCTTGTCGGGTTTGACATTCTTGAGGAGATACCCTGTAAAAAAGAATGTTGCACCCCAAAACAGATGCTTCAGCGAGAAAAAATAAATGTCAATTGGATGATAACTAAAGGCAATAGAACCGGCAAAAAGGAACGAAAGTTCGATGAGGTTGGAATGAACCTTCATTTTTCTTACGACGAACGTTAGAAAAACTGCAAACAAACTTGCAAAGAACAAGTCCTTCAAAAACCAAAAACCTCCCAAGAGCTGAGGAATGTATTCCATTTTGGTAATTAAGTAGAAAGCGTTGGTCACCATCTCTTTGCCCGAAAGCAAATGGCTCGTGTGCCCCAGATACCCATAGTGTCCGTTGTAGAGGTTGAGATGGAAAAACACGTTGTGAAGCAGCAGGAACGGAAGACACCATTTGAGGAACGGAAAGTACAATCCCTTGACTTTCTTGACGCAGAATTGCCGACACGAAGAGAAGTCGCTGGCGGGCTTGAAGAAAAATCCCGAACAGATGAAGAAGAACGGAATGTGGAATGAATAGATGAATTTGTGGATGATAGGAGGACAGCCCGAATGACCTATAACCATCAGGATAATGACTATAGCTTTTGCAATAGAAATATAATTGTTATGGTTTTTTGCCATGCCTAAATGAGGTTCAAAGAGGAATGTTCTGTCATTCGCTCCACAAAGTAAAGCAATTATTTTGTAAAACAGTCTTTTTTACATTGATATTTGTACAATAATTTGAAAAATGGGGAGTGAATCCATTCTTTGGGTTCTCTGTTTTTGAAAAAAATGCTATTTTTGCAGATGAATGAAATCTGTTCACTCACGTTTGAAGATACAAAAATTTTTATAGAAGGCAAATGAAGAAGATTTTCACGATGATGGTTCTCGTCACGCTTATTGTGAGTATGGATGTGGATGCTCGAAGTAAGAGAAAAAAGGAATCTTTCCCAGATGGGACGGAAATTCCTGTTTGGTTCAATGACACGGTGCGCGTCAATCCGAATACGCTTGGAAAACGCTATGTGATAACGGACTATGGCGTGATGATGGACAGCACGTTGGTACAGACAGATGCCATACAGCAAGTGATTGACCGAGTTGCTGGGGAAGGAGGTGGAGTTGTTGTCATTCCTCATGGCACATTCCTCAGTGGTAGTCTCTTTTTTCGTCAAGGCACGCACCTCTTGTTGGAAGAAGGAGCGCGACTGAAGGGTTCGGACAGAATCCGCGATTTCAAAGTTCTCACCACTCGAATCGAAGGGCAGACCTGCAAGTATTTTGCTGCTTTGGTGAATGCTGACGGAGTGGATGGTTTTGTGATTTGTGGGAAAGGTACGATAGATGGCAATGGACTGAGTTATTGGGAGGAATTTTGGATTCGTCGTGAGTGGAACAGGAATTGCACGAATAAGGATGCCCAACGTCCGCGACTCGTGTATATCTCAAACAGTAAGAATGTCTGCATTCAGGGAGTAAACCTTGTCAATTCCCCTTATTGGACAACTCATATTTATCGCTGTGAGCGCGTTCGCTATCAGGACTTGCGCATAATGAGCAGTACCAGTGGAGTGTTGGCACCCAGCACTGACGCTATTGATGTGGATGGTTGCACCGATGTGCATGTGCGCAACTGCTACATGAGCGTGAATGATGATGGGGTGTGCATGAAAGGTGGGAAAGGTACTTGGGCTGACAAGGACTCCACCAACAGTCCTGTGCGAAATGTCATCATCGAACAATGTACGTTTGGATTGGTGCATGGCTGTCTCACGCTGGGCAGTGAAGCCTACGATTGCCGAAACATCATTCTGAGGAACTGCACGGCTGAAAATAGCTGGAATGTGCTGATGCTGAAGATGCGTCCCGACACACCGCAAAAGTATGAATACGTGAGGATTGAAAACATGAAGGGTAAATGTCGCAACTTCCTGAATGTGCATCGATGGACACAATTCTTCAAGATGGAGGAACGTCCCGATATGCCTGTTTCGGTGTGTCGGCACATCACGATGCGAGGCATAGAAATGGAGTGCCGTAACTTCTACAATGTGCCTGCTAAGGGACAATTTGAGTTGAGCGACTTCAGTTTTGAGAATATTCGTGTGAAGGATGATGCTAAGGACATGCCTTTCCATGCCACACGGATTCCTAATACAGTGGTGAAAAACGTGATGATTAACGGAAAAGAAATGTAAAGTATGAAAAAGTATCTTGTTTTTGCGATGTTCGTGGCATCTATGTTTCGTGGTTCTGCACAGAGTTTGGAAGAACGGTTCCTCAATCCGCCTCAGGAGGCAAAGCCATTGGTCATTTGGCAATGGATGAATGGATATGTGAATCGTGATGCCATTACCAATGACTTGGAAGCCTTTCAACGAGTGGGCATTGGTGGTGTTCAGAATTTTCAGATTGGTGGAGAGATTCAGACACACCTTCCTGAAACGTCTGTGCGCATAGGCAGTGAAGAATGGCAGGAAATGATGCGCTTTGCCATTGCCGAATGTGCTCGTCTGGGGCTTTCCTTTGGCACTCACAACTGCCCTGGCTGGTCGTCGTCGGGCTATCCGACGGTGAAGCCCGAGGACTCCATGCAGAAGCTGGTGTGGAGCGAAACCCATGTGACGGTGACTCATGCCAAGCGTTTGTTGCGCATTGCTCTGCCTCGACCGCAGGCTGATTCCGTCTATCATTATTATCGTGACATCACGGTTCTTGCCATTCCTTCCGACACGGGGCTTGTGGCGAAGAAAGACATCGTGGAACTCGGCAAGCAGATGGACAGTCGGGGGATGCTTTCTTGTCGTTTGCCCAAAGGCGAATACACCCTTCTCCGTTTCGGACACACTACGAACAACAAGACGAACTTTGCGACATCCCCACAGTCGGGCACCGGACTGGAATGCGACAAGATGAGCCGTGAAGCTGTGCGCAAGTTCTGGGCTGGCTATCCGAGCCTGTTGATTCGCTTGGCTGGGGAGTATGCTGGCACCACTTTCACGCGCATGGAGATTGACAGCTATGAAGCTGGAGAACAGAACTGGACTCCGCTGATGCTGCAAGAGTTTCAGCAGCGACGGGGCTACTCGCTCACTCCTTGGCTGGTGACGTTCACGGGGCGAGTGGTGGAGAGTGAGGATGCCACGAAGCGATTCAAGCGCGAATTCAATGCCGTTGTCTCCGACCTCTTTGCTGAATGCTACTATGGCGAAATGAGTCGTTTGGCTCATCAAACCGCTGGCTTGAAGCTCTTGGCTCAGCCATACGGCAGACCGCTCAACTCGGAAAAGTGCGTGGCTCAGTTGAAGGACGATCTGCTATGTGCAGAGTTTTGGACGCACCCGTCGAATTGGGGTGGGGGAAGCGTCGGCAAGATGTCAGCATTGGCACAGAAGTACCACTTCCCTCTGCTCTATGGAGAGGGCTTCACCTGTTGGCCGCTCCATCCTTGGCAGAACGACCCAGCAACGCTGAAGACCGTTGCCGACAACGCATTCTGCGGAGGCGTGAACGCCGTGATGCTCCATGCGGCGGCACTCAATCCATGGAAGGATGTGAAGCCAGGAATGGCTTTCGGCAAGTGGGGCACTCAGTTCCAGCCCAACCAAACGTGGTGGGAGAACGGAGGAAAGCAGTTCTTTGCTTACATAGCTCGTTGCCAGTCGTTGTTGCAAATGGGAGAAGTGGTGAAAATGAAGAACGAAGAGTTGAGGATGAAGAATTCCGACGGGGGTGGGTTTACCACGTTGAAAGCCATCCATCGTCGCACATCGGATGCCGACATCTATTTCTTCGTGAATTCATCAGATGAAGAGGTGAGTGGAGAAATCCGACTGGCTGTGAGTGGCAAGCAGCCACAGTTTTTCAACCCGTTGAGGAGCGTTGTTGAAGAAGCGTCGGATTGGCGCAACACCGCTGATTCCACCTTTATTAATATGTCCCTACCAGCGCACGGTTCCGTTTTTGTCGTACTGCAAAAACCTTGTGGCACGGGCTTGGTGAAGACATCACGGACTATCCAACAACTCACCGATAGTTTGGTGCTGGCAGAAGGTTGGACGATTCGTTTCCCTCACTCCAAGCAGCAGATGCCTACACGCCTTCAGTCGTGGACAGAGGCTGACGATGCCGCAACTCGGTATTTTTCAGGCACAGCCGTCTATGAAATCCAGGTGACGTTGCCACGAAAGATGGTGAAGAAATCGAGTCGCATTTTGCTCGACTTGGGGGAAGTGAAGAATGTAGCGGAAGTGTATGTGAACGGAGAAACTGTGGGCGACACGCTTTGGTCAGCGCCTTTCGTCTGCGATGTCAGCACTCGTCTGCATCCGGGGAAGAACAGCATCAAGGTGCATGTCACCAACCTGTGGGTGAATCGCATGGTAGGTGACGAACTGCTGCCAGACGATGCTCGTTGGAGCGAACCCTTCAGTTACACCTACGCTCCAGGCAGTCCCGTTGTGGGAGCATTCTTGGAAGAAGAGCCTGAATGGGTGAGGATGGGTACACCGCGTCCCACTTCCCGACAGACATTCAGCGACTTCAAGTTCTTCCGCGCTGATTCGCCCCTTCTGCCTTCGGGTTTGCTCTCCACTCCGATGATTAGGCTTTACTCCGATAGGGGCAAGATTTTTTAACAATTAGGATAGAGTTAAATAAAAAAGTTGTACCTTTGCATCCAAAACAAAGAAAAACAGAAAGATGATGACAGACAACATGATTGCTCCAGGCATCCATTACATTGGTGCCGACGACAAGGAGCTGGACCTCTTCGAAGGCCAGTATGCTATTCCTGAAGGAATTTCTTACAATTCCTATCTTATCATAGATGATAAAGTGGCGGTTCTCGACACCATCGATGCTCGCAAGACCATCGACTGGATGGAGAATCTGAAGGCGGCTCTCCAAGGCAGGAAGCCGGACTATCTGATTGTGAGCCACATGGAGCCAGACCACTCGTCGAACGTGAAGCTGATGCTCGACACGTATCCAGGCATCAAGGTGGTGGCAAGTGCTCAAGCCATGAAGATGATTACCCGCTTCTTCGGGGTGTCGCTCCCAGCAGGGCAGACGGTCGTTGTGAAGGATGGTGACACGCTTTCGCTTGGTGAGCACTGTTTGCAGTTCTTCACGGCTCCGATGGTTCATTGGCCAGAGGTGATTGTGGAATACGAGCAGAAAGAGGGCATTCTCTTCTCCGCTGATGCCTTTGGCAAGTTTGGTGCTTTGTCGTATGACGACCCAGAGGGATGGGCATGTGAGGCTCGCCGCTATTACTTCAACATTTGTGGAAAATACGGCATTCAGGTGCAGGCTCTGCTGAAGAAGCTGGGTGGATTGGACATCAAGAAGATTTGTCCGCTGCATGGCCCTATCTTGGAAGAGAATCTTGAATACTACATCAACACATACAACACATGGAGCAGTTACCAGCCTGAGGACAAGGGCATTTTCATTGCTTATTGTTCGCTTCATGGCAACACGGAAGAGGCGGCTCTGAAGTTGGCAAGTATCATCAACAGCGATTCGGAAGTGAAGGTTTCTACCGCCGACTTGCGACGCGACGACATGGCTGAAGCTATCGAAGATGCGTTCCGCTACGACCGTCTTGTGCTGGCTGCACCTACTTACGATGGTGGTGTGATGCCTGTGATGGAGGATTTCATCCATCATCTGCAAATCAAGAATTACCAAAATCGCAAGGTGGCATTCATCGAGAATGGTACTTGGGCACCGATGTCGGGCAAGAAGATGCGTGAGGCTATGTCTGCTCTCAAGAACATCGAAATCATCGAACCAATCGTGACGGTGGAATCGACTGTGAAGGCGGAAACGGTGGAAGCGCTCAAGGTGCTGGCTGCCAAGCTCATTGAAAACTAAAGACTCTCCCTAACCCTCCCTGTGAGGGAGGGGACAACCATCCGGCCCCCTTCGGCTCCCCCAAGGGGGAGTGAATAACCATCCGGACGGCTTCTCCTCCCCTTGGGGAGGTTGGGAGGGGCTGTAGGGGTCTATTTTTCACTTTTCACTCTCACTTTTTCCTTATCATAAAAGACTATGAATAAATTTTTCACTTTTCTTGCTTTAGCTGCAATGAGTGGCACATCGGCTTTGGCTCAAAACATTGTGCAGAATTTCAGCAACCAACTGAGTGCATTGCGCACAACCACGTTCAGTAGTTCGAACTCGGCTTCTGACTACGTAAGTCCTTATTATTATCGTTTGGTGGGTCCTGCCACCTACTATTCCTCTGCCGTTACCGACGCTTTTGCTTTGGTGGATGATACTACGGACACGGACCTCAATTCGGAAATCAACAACCAGCTTACGAAGCTCTATGTCAACAACCCTGAGTTGGTTCACCACTGTGATGCCCAATTTGAGTCGGAAGACTTGGTGAAATCCAAGACGACAGCTCAGGAAAACATCACTAAGGAGGTGGAGACCGTGCTGGCGGAGGATTTGCAAGGACCGAACTTGGACGATGTGGCTGACGAAGTGCAGGACATCGGCTTGGAAGTGAAAAAACCTAATTTCTGGAAGAAGACTGGTAAGTTCGGACTCCAGTTCACTCAGAACTATTTCAGTGAGCAATGGTACAAGGGAGGTATCAACAACCAGTCGCTCTTGGCAAGTATCATTCTTGAAGCCAATTATGACGACACTAAGAAAATCACATGGCAGAACCGACTGACCATGCGTTTGGGTTTTGCTACATCGCCTGGCGACACATGCCACAGCTTCCTCACCAGCGATGATAAGCTGAACCTCTACAGCAAGCTCGGCATTAAGGCTGCCAAGAACTGGTACTACACTGCTTCGGCTGAGACTAACACGCAGTTCATGGCTGGACACCGTGTGAATGACCCAAAGAGATACTCCAATTTCTTCGCACCTCTCGACTTCTACGTGGCTCTCGGTATGGACTACAAGCCTAAGTTCGAGAATGGAAACACGCTCTCGGTGGCTCTCCTTCCATTGTCATACAAGTTCCGTTATATTACAGACGACGACCTGAACGTCCACAAGTCGTACAAGATGATTGGCAAGGACTTCCAGCAGGACTTCGGTTCGAAAATCGAGCTCCAGTCGTCCGTGAAAATCGCGAAGGACTTCACATGGAAATGCCGCTTCTATTACTTCACGTCCTACAAATACGGTGAAGGTGAGCTGGAGAACGATTTCTCTTACCAGTTGTCGAAATACATCTCCACTGAGCTTTACACGCTCTGGCGCTTTGATGACAACCGTTCCCGTGACTACTGGGACCGCAACCTGGGCTACTTCCAGTTCAAGGAATTCTTCACTCTCGGACTGAACTACTCGTTCTAAATCAGGGATTTTAGGGATTTAAAAGGATTCCTTACTGAAGTTTTTTAACTTTCAGTTTACAATAAAATGCGTATCATCTTCGTTACTTAGGAGATGATGCGCATTTTTTATTCAATCCTATACACTTGTTGTCTTGCTGGCATGGTGCTATTGGCATCGTGCAGCAATGAGGCCATTTCTTACAAGAAAGGGGAGCAGGCATACGCTATGGGCGAATACTACACTGCTTCCTCTTATTTCAAGAAATCCTATTCGCGCGTTTCTCCTAAGGACAAGCTGAAGCGTGCGCAACGGGCTTTCATGATGGGCGAGTGCTATCGTCACATCAACTATTCCCAAAAAGCCGTGGCAGCCTATCAGAACGCTGTCCGTTACAAACATCCCGACAGCTTGTCATTGCTCTACTTGGCGCAACAGCAGTTGAAAATCGGCAACTACAAACAGGCTGAGCAGAATTTCCGACTCTATCTTGAGAAAGACCCTGCTAACGAACTCGCTCACATCGGACTCCTTTCCTGCGAGGTGGCACCACAATGGAAGGCAACTCCCAACCTTTATAAAATCAAGAAGGAAGCCATCTTCAATTCCCGACGCAGCGATTTCAGTCCCATGCTTGTGGGCGACGAAAGCGAACAGCTCGTCATCTCCTCCACTCGTAACGATGCCACTGGCGACGACTATAGTGGAGTGACAGGTACCAACTTTTCCGACCTCTTCTTGGCAAAGAAAGACGAGCACGGCAAGTGGAAGCAACCCGAGGTGGTGGAGTCAGAAGTGAATACCGCTTACGAAGAAGGAGCCTGCTGCTTCACTCCCGACGGCAAGACCATGTATTTCACCCGTTGTTCCTCCGACCCTGACTATCCCCGCAATGCCGAAATCTGGCAGTCGCAGCGCAGTGATGCATCATGGGCGAAACCCAGCAAGTGCGAAATCTCCAAGGACACACTTTCCTCCTTTGCTCATCCAGCCGTTTCACCCGATGGCGAGTGGCTCTACTTCGTGAGCGATATGCCAGGAGGACTGGGTGGCTACGACCTGTGGAAAGTGCGCATCCTCTCCTCTGGATTTGGTGGTGTGGAGAATTTAGGACGACCTATCAACACTCCAGGCAACGAGATGTTCCCCACCTTCCGTCCAAACGGTGACCTCTACTTCTCCTCCGATGGGCATCCAGGCATGGGTGGACTCGACATCCTCAAGGCAACGCCCGATTCCGTGAGAGGATGGATTGTGGAAAACCAGCAGTTTCCTCTTAATTCCGCAGCCGATGATTTCGGCATGACCTTCGAAGGTGTCCACAATCGTGGCTTCTTCTCTTCTTCCCGCAACGACGGCAAAGGATGGGACCACATCTATAGTTTCGAATTGCCCGAAATCCTCCAGACCGTCACCGGTTGGGTGTATGAAAAAGATGGCTACGAACTGCCTGAGGCACTTGTCTATCTCGTCGGCAACGACGGCACCAATGAGAAACTCAGCGTGAAGGGCGATGGCTCCTTCACCTACGTGCTCAAGCCAGGTGTGGAATACGTGTTGCTCGGCACCTGCAAAGGTTATCTGAACGTGAAAAACGAAATCTCCGTCACCCAGAGTGAGGAAAGCGAAGAATACACCCTACAGTTCCCGCTGCCACCAATGAACATTCCTGTGCTCATCGAGAACATCTTCTATGAGTTCGACAAGGCAACCCTCACTCCTGAGTCAACAGATGCCCTCAACAAGCTCGTCCTGATGATGGAGGAGAACCCGAACATCACCATCGAGCTGAGTTCCCACTGCGACTACCGAGGCAACGACCAGTACAATGCGCGGTTAGCACAACGCCGTGCCGAGTCCGTTGTGAACTACATGGTGGAGCATGGCGTGGCAAAAGACCGTCTCACCGCAATGGGCTATGGCGAGAGCCGTCCGAAAGTCATTCGCAAGAAACTGGCTGAAACGCATCCGTTCCTCCACGAGGGCGACACACTCAGCGAGGCGTTCATCAAGCAACTCAAGCCCGAAGAACAAGAGGTTTGCAATGCTCTCAACCGACGAACCGAGTTCCAAGTGCTGCGCACCACTTACGGACTGACCATCGAGGAGTTGCAGAAACAGAACAAGGATGCAACTAAGCCTGATGAACGACAACAACCTGTCAACAACGAAGACGAAGACTTCGTATTCTAAACAACAACGAGAACCTTACGACCAAGGTTCTCGTTGTTGTTTTCTTGATGATTAGCCTTTTATTTTCTTGTAAATTCAAACGGCCCGTATGTGATGTAAGGGGAATAGAGCATGGTTCCCGTTTCGGCATCCGTCTTTTCGTCCTTCGCTATGGTGAAGAACACGTTGTCGTCATCGGTGGGGTCTTTGCCGCCCGTGTATTGCAGCCAACCGTAGCGGTTGCTGGTTCTGGTGATTTCGCTTGGCTTGTAGTCGGACTTCAAGAGGGTGAAAAGCCGTTCGATGTCGTTGTTGGCAGCATCGGCACTCGGTGTGGGTGGTAGCATCATGGTGCATTGGTTGTAGAATCCATCGCCTGCCGAGTTGTACTGTATGCCGAATGCGATGTAGGCGAAAGCTTGGTCGCCGTAAGTGTTGTTGTAGTAGATGATGGCTGTAGAGTCGGCATAGTCGGGTTCGCCGAGCGTCGCTTGACAGGCTTGGCGAATGGTGTGGTAGTCAGAACCGAATGGCACTCCCAGAGGCTGACGGTAGCCTCGGTCAGTCGGTTGGTGTTGGGCATTTGTGGCCTGTGCCATCAACAGCAGCAGAATCCACGTGATGTGTTTCTTCATGAGAATGAATCATTTTAAAAGTTCCGTTGCGAAGATAGTGATTTTCAGCAAAACTCTTGATAAATTCTTTACTCATTTTTAATGATTTTAAGATAAAGAAACCTAAATAATGGTATTGTTTTTTGCACAGCCTAAGTTTTTGGCGTATCTTTGCACCCAAAAGACCCACCTCAACCCTCCCTGTGAGGGAGGGAGAAGCCATCCGGATGGTTATTTCTCTCCCCTCACAGGGGAGTTGGAGGGGTCTTACCAACTCAGAAATACTTTTAAAGAGGAATGTCGATGAAACGACTTAGATACTTGCTGATGCTTTCCCTGCTGATGTTCTTGCCTGCCATTGTTGTGGCTCAAGAATCGGTGACCACTACTGGTAGCCTTCAGCCGAAGGCACAGAATGACATGCCGAATGGAAAAGCCAAAGACAAGAATGGGGCAAAGGCGAAGGCACTGACTCCTGCCGACTCCTTGAAGCTCGTCAAGCGCAGGGAAAAGGCCATTGCACAACAGCAGAAGAAGGTTGAAAAAGAGGCGCAAAAGGAGGCTAAGCACCCACTTTCGGCTAAAGACAAGGTTTATCTTTTCGGTGTGGGACTCAATTTCAACGACTCGTCGCTTTATATCACCGAGGTGCAGGAGTTGAGTTATGTGCGTCTCGACAAGAAAACACGCTTCTTGCCATCACGTCTCGACTACAGCTTGCAGTTCAAGGAATACTTGGAAGGGAAGCTGGGCTTGAAGAACGAGACGGTGAGCATCTTCTTCTCGGATAAGAAGAAAAAAGCCTCAAAGTGGTTCTACAAGATGAAGAAACGTTACCTCGACATGGGCACGACCAACATGCACATTGTTGAAACCGAGCGTTTCCAATTTAAGAAGCCAGAATAGGGAAGGGAATGGAGAAAGAGAAAGTGGAGAAAGGGCATGTTGTTCCCTCTGTCGCCTTTTTTATGCTCTCTATGCTCTTCTTGTTTTTTGCGTTTGTCTTCACATCTTGTTCAAAGGATGACGATAGCGACAAGGCGAAGGACGAAAGCGTAGCGCAGACGGTGCTCGTATATATGGCAGCGGAGAATTCTCTCTCCATCTATGCCACTTACGACATGCAAAGCCAGAAGTGCGACGCAGACGAAATGCTTGAATCGGTGAAAGCCATGTCCGACAACGACCGACTTGTGCTTTTCATCGATGATACCGACCTGCCACGCATCTACGTGTTGACGAACAAGACGAAAGCAAGCCGAATCACTCAGATGGAGGCTGACTACACATTCCCGAACGATGTGGACTCCTGTTCGCCTGCAACGCTGAAACAAGTGCTCGATTGGACGCGTTCGCATTGTCCTGCCGACGAGTATGGACTTGTGTTCTGGTCGCACGGTTCGGGATGGGTGCCTGGACCTAAGCATGCATTCGGTGTGGACAACGGCAAGAATGTGGGTGGAGGAGCAGTTGCCAATGTGGGAACCCAGATGGACATTTCCGACATGGCAACAGTGCTGTCCGCTTATCCCAAGTTCGATTTCCTGTTCTTCGATGCCTGCTTCATGCAGAGCGTGGAACTGTGTTACGAACTGCGCCATTGTGCCAGTCGCATCATGGGTTCACCTGCGGAAATTCCTGCTTTGGGCGCACCCTATTCGACCTTGATGTATCGAATGTTCTCTGCCACGGGAGCCAACCCCTCAGCCATGATGCAATGCTATTTCGATGCGTTCTCCGAGGACGCTTGCCTGCTTTCGGTGGTCGATTGCAACCAGTTGGATGCCTTGGCAACACTTACGGCGCAATTGTTACAGAAATACAGTGCTGAACTATCAGCTATGGACTGGTCGGCAGTGCTGAACTATTTCGATTACGACAAATACCGCAGCTTGGCAGATATGCCCGACTGCTACGATATGCTCTCAATCATGAAGCACTTGCTCTCGGAAACCGATTTCAAGCAGTGGAAAGAGGCATTCGTCCAGGCGGTTCCCACTCGTTTGGCTTCTGCCTTCACTTATACGATGTATGGGGATCAGTACATTGACATCGACAAGGAGGAATACGGCGGACTGACCATGTATCTTCCGCTTTTCAAATACAAAGACGATTTCTTCTATTCCGACTATTGGAAGACATCGTGGGCTAATATAATTCAAAAATAATAATACAGTGATTAAGCAGTACAAAGTAGGTAGGCTTTCCTACCGAGTGATATTCGTAGAAGGTGGAAAGAACGACGATGATTTGATACCTTCAAGTAAGCCTTTTGAAACTGAATTGACCGACGAACCGCTGGTGTTCGAACTGACAGTAGATGATACGTTCCGTCCTACAGCAACGGGTGAGGAGATTGGGCAGTTCGACTGTGGTGGCAGCAATCATGGCGTGTATCAGCGTGAGGATGGTGGATATGAAATCCGCCTCACCAACTATCTCGGTCAGCAGTGTTGTTTGCTGGGCACGAATGCCGATTTCTCGAAGGGTAGCGTTGCCCTCAATGGCAATTATTCCATGCGCAGTTTTGGTTTGAACAATGCGCTGATGATTATGTATGCTTTCTCTGCTGCACATCTCAACACCATGCTTTTCCATGCTTCGGTCGTTCGCGAAAAAGGCTACGGCTATCTGTTCCTCGGTGTGAGCGGAACGGGCAAGAGCACTCACACGGGCAACTGGCTGAAGTATATTCCTGGTACCGACCTGATGAACGACGACAACCCAGTGGTGCGCTTCATCGATGGACAGGCCATCGTGTTCGGTAGTCCTTGGAGTGGCAAGACTCCTTGCTATCGCAACGTTGAGGCTCCAATTGGTGCATTCGTGCAGCTCAAGCAGGCTCCTGAGAACAAGATTCGCCGTCAGAACGTGATTGAGGCATTTGCTTCGTTGCTCCCTTCATGCTCCGTCATGAAATGGGACAAGCGTGTTTATGGCGGTCTTTGCGATGGTGTCACACGTCTCATCGAGAATGTCCCTACTTACTTCTTGGAAAATCTGCCAAACGAAGATGCCGTTCGCCTCTCCTACGAGACCATCCGCGTGAAGCAGGCATAAGTAATGATAAAAGCATTTTGAGATGAAGGTCATACAGCTATCCAATGCTGAGTTCCTGCCGCATGTGACAGGATTAGTGGCAGAAGGGCACAACGTGTCCATTCGTGCCAAAGGTCAGAGCATGCGCCCATTCGTGGAAAGTGAGCGCGACATTGCCGTCCTCTCCAAGGAAGAAGCCTTCGAGGTGGGCGACGTGGTGCTGGCTGAAATTGAGCCAGGACACTATGTGCTCCATCGCATCGACAAGATTGAAGATGCCCAAGGCAAGGCAGTGAAGGGAAAGACCAGCGATGGCAATGCCAAGGTGACGCTTCGTGGCGATGGCAACGTGGTGAACAAGGTGAATGGAGGTGTGGAGCATTGCGAGTTGCGCGACATTCGTGCCCTTTGCAGCCAGTTTGTTCGCAAGGGAAAAACATGGGATTTGCGTACCTCGCGCTTCTGGAAAGTCTATTCCTGGGCATGGCCAAAGTTGCTACCCGCAAGGCGGTATCTCTTAGCACTTTATAAGTTGCTATGGCTTAGGCAATTGCCATATAGATGGCAGAAATACGTGAAGCGTGAAGTGTGAAGCGTGAAGTGTGAAGCGTGAATCGATTGAGCAGCGAGAACTCAAAAACTTAAAAACTTAAAAACTCAAAAACTTACATAACATGAAAATCAAAGACGGATTTGAACTTCGTAGCATTTGCGGTGAGAACATCATCATTGCTCACGGAAAGCAAAACATCAATTTCACGAAAGTGATTAGTTTGAACGAATCAGCAGCCGATGTGTGGAACGCCCTTGTTGGTAATCCATTCACCCTCGACGACATGGTCAAGGTGATTACAGACACTTACGACATCGACGAGGCTACTGCCAAGGCTGACTGCGAAAAGCTTCTTTCCGACTGGAAGGAAGTGGGTTTCATCGAGGACTGATACTCTAATTGATTATAAAGTAAAAAGTAAAAATTAAAGTATGCCGTGTGCATGGTGCTTTTAATTTTTACTTTTTACTTTTTCTTTTTTTATCACTTCATCCTTATTCCCATTCTTCATCGAAAAATATATTATGAAAAAGACACTATTTTTATCATCCCTTCTTTTGTGCAGCACCGCTTTTGCACAGCGAGTACCCTTCGTTTATGAACAGGAAAACACAGGAGCCAACGTACAAGTCGATTTGCCTTCCGTGGCAGAATTGCCCGTGGTTGAAACACTCACCGACCCACTTATGTGGTCGAACGGAAAAGCTCGTGTGAAGAACTTCTCCGAGTGGAGCCAACGCCGTGGCGAGATAGCCAAGGAAATCCAACATTATGGCATTGGCATCAAACCAGCCGTCGAGCGTCAGAACGTGCATCCAAGAATGGATGGCGACACACTCTTTGTCGATGTGGAGCGAAACGGAAAGACCATCACCCTGCGCATGACGCTCCACTATCCCAAGCAGGGCACTGCACCTTATCCCCTCATGATTGGCACCAGCCACAATTCTCTTCCATCGTGGATTATTCTGGAGCGTCCTATTGCTTACGCCACCTACCACGAAAACCAAGTGAATCCCTATTCCCAGTTTGGTGGAGAGAAGGGTGGAAGAGGGACCTATCCTTTCGACGTGCTCTATCCCGAATACAAGGACAATGGTGCCTACGCAGAGTGGGCATGGGGCATCAGCCGACTGCTCGACGGACTCCAGATGCTCGGTCCCGAAAAGACACGCATCGACATAAAGCACATCGGAGTCACAGGGTGTTCCTACGCAGGCAAGATGGCACTCTATTGTGGAGCCTTCGACGAGCGCATTGCCCTCACCATTGCCCAGGAGCCAGGAGGCGGTGGAGCAGCGGCATGGCGTGTGTCGAGCACCATGACAGACGTGGAGAGTATCGACCGCACCGACTACCATTGGTTCCAAGAGAGTCAGAAAACCAATTTCGGTGGGGAGAACGTGAAGCGATTGCCTTACGACCAGCACGAACTCTGTGCGATGGTCTGTCCTCGTGCCTTGCTCCTCTTGGGCAATCCCGACTATAAGTGGTTGGCAGACGAAGCGATGTACGTGTCAGCCAACGCAGCCAAGAAAGTATGGGAAGCCTTTGGCATTGCCGACCGCATGGGCTATTCCATCCAGGGCGGACATCCTCACTGCATGTTACCAGCCGTGCAATGTCCCGAAGTAGAAGCTTTCATCGACCGTTTCCTTTTAGGCAAGGAATACATGCGTGGCACTGTCGCCATCGCCCCAATGTTCGAAGGAAAGGTAGATTTGAAAAAATGGATACAATTCTGATTTCGATTTTCTTCGTGTTTAGGACGGCAGAAAAGTGATGCACGTTCAAAACAATAACAACGGGCGTTCGTTTTAAGCAAAACGAACGCCCGTTTGAATGAAAACGAACGCTCGTTTGGGTAATGTGTCCCTTATGACGATTTATTTTGGCTAAGTGGTAGATTCTGTTACTCAGAAGTACAGATTATAAGGAATAAGCATATAATTGGTAGTTTCCTATTTGTTAAAAGGATATTAATTGATTTTTTTCAACTTTTTTTTGAAAAAATGTTGATTTACATAGTTTTTTAGTATATTTGCAATCAGTTCGGGGGAGAAATCCCGAACAGTTGATGCAATAGCTTATTATATCGCACTTAACCAAAAAGACCTAGGAAATCTTCATGGAATAGTTCGATTAATAACGAGGGAAAGCCTTCTTTTGGGCATTCTTGTCATGAATAAAAGCTATGCACACGTCTTTGTGGCGTGGTGCATTCTTATTTCATGGCAGGGGTTCCAATTCCTAGGTCTGCCCCTTAGGTTAAGTGCATAAGAATGGCCACGCCATTTTATGCTCTTATGTGCGTCAGCAACCGATGGACTTTTCTGTTTTAATTAATCGAATTATTCATTTAGAAGTTGCGCACGACACGGAGTTAGTGTACATGATGATGAAGAGGTTATTCTTTTCTTTATTTGTTAGTTTGCTTTGCATCACGAATGCTTTTGCTCAACAACAAATGGCTGTTCTTTCCCACAAAGGAGAAATCAAAGCGTTCTATGGTGTTAGTGCCTATCAGCAGGCAATTGCAGTAGCTAATCACGGTGATATTATTACATTATCAAGTGGGGTATTTGATGCAGCAGATATTGATAAAACCTTAAATATCAGGGGTAGCGGGATGGAAAACGACATCAATACAGGAAGAGGAGCAACGTTTATACAAGGAGATTATTCTATTTGTATTGATAATGAGGAAAAGAAACTTTTCATAGAAGGAATTTGTTTCAATGGCACAATGGTTGTACAGGGAAAGAATGATTTAGACCATCTTATCTTAAATAAGTGTAAGTTTACAAAGCACTCTGCACATGGAATAAGCCTAAGCACTGGTGATTCTGTAGCTATTAAATGTATTATAACTAATTGTAAAATAAATAATTCATTTTGCTTGAATCAGCCATCTTTGGAAGCTTATAATAGTTTTATACGCGCATATACAGATGGGCATTTCTATAATTGCATTGGGTATATTCCATATGAAATGTCACATTGTCACATTCATAATAGTGTTGCTATTGCTTCAGGCTCAGTCCATATATATGAAAACAATTCTTTCAGTAACTCAATAATAGCTGGAGACTATGAAAAAGAGCCTAATGGTAGTTTTGATTCTTTTTACTTTAAAAACTACGGCTGTCCTATGTTCAATGTTGAAACTACTTATTTGGATGATTTATTTAAAAATCCTGATTTTGACGGGGATTATATGGATAAATGCGACTTTATTTTGGCTGATAAGTATAATAAAAATGATATTGGAATGTATGGTGGTGTTGCTCCATACACACCCATACTTAACTTACCAACCATCACGAATATCAATGTTGACAAGGAGTCGGATGAGAAAGGTTTGTTAGGTGTTGGCATCGAAGTAAGTGGTGTGAAATAACAATAAATCAAGAACATGAAAAGACAAATAACTATATCATTGTTGCTTTGTATAGCGATGATGGTACGTGGTCAAAATAAATGCCACTATTGGTTCGATGAGGATTTAAAAACCATGAAGAGTGGAACTTACAATATTGGTATTAATAATTTTGAAGCTGATGTTTCCAAATTATCAAATGGTTTGCATGTCATTAACTATGTTGTTATGGAAAATGGTGGGGTTACCAGTATGAAGAGCAAAGCATTTGTAAAGACAGAAGTTGGAGGTTATACAGATTGTACTTTACGTTATTGGTTCAATAATGATAGCACTGTAAATACTTCTCCCTTAACTGCTGGCAAAAATGTCCAACATTCAATGGATGTGAGTCACTTGCATTCGGGTACAGTCCACGTTGTCAATATGGTTGTGATGAAGGAGGAAAAATTACTTTCTCCACCTGTTGCAGAATTATTCTATATACCTAATGATGCTCGTTTCAATAGTGCTACCACGCAACTGGTTTATTGGATAGACGAGAATGCCGATAGCATTTGCAAGGGAAGTTTGGCTGACAATGGGGCGTTCTTCTTCGATATTGATGTTAGTGAACTTGAAAACGGTGAGCACACCATCTGTTTTGCTCTTGTGGATGGGGAATATATGAGTGAAATAGAGCAAGCTGTTTTTACGAAGGTTGAGGCGACGAATATAGAGACTCCATTCATTTCTGCTAAAGATACACAACATGTTATTTATGATTTGCAGGGTAACAAGGTTATATCACCTTCTCGCAACGGAATATATATAATAAGTGGTAAGAAAACGATGGTGAAGTAATAAACTATCTCCAAATTAAAAGCCACGGACATCCGAGATTATCGGAGGTTCGTGGCTTTTGTAATATGAGTTAAGTGTTTTTATTCTTTTTATGATGGATTATGTCGGTTTTTATCGCATTGAATATTAGAGCTTGAACATTCCTAAAATCTTGTCCATCACCCAGTTGACGGAGGTGGCACTGATGCTGTCGCATTCGCAGGTGGAGATGCCTCGGAGGTGGTTGACGACCTCTTGGATGAGGGGCATTTGCACATGTGGGGGATTGGGAACGCTGATGAGCTGGTTCTGGTTTTCGGTGTAGAGGTGGATGGGAAGGTAGTCGAAGACGGAGAAGGAAATGGAGCCGTTGCTGCCGACGATGGAGATGCGGTCGGTGCGTGCGGATTCGTGCGCTACGAAGCACCAGGATGCTGCTCCCGTGATGCCGGAATGGAACTTGAAGCAGGCGTTGATGGTGTCTTCCACTTTGTAGATGCCAGCCATGTTGGAGCAGAATCCTTCGGCTTCGATGATGTCGCCGAACATCTGCTGGAGGAGGTCGATTTGGTGAGGTGCCAAGTCGTAGAAGTAGCCGCCACCGCCTGCGATGTCGGGCTGCAAGCGCCATGGCAGGTTGGTGCGGTTGTAGTCGAGTTCGCGTGGTGGTACGGCGAATCGTATCTGGCAGGAGAGGATTTTTCCGATGATGCCGCTCTTGACGATTTCGCGCACGCGGATGAAGTAGGGGAGGTAGCGGCGGTAGTATGCCACGAAACAAGGTACGCCCGTGAGTTTGGAGATGCGGTTCACGCGGAGGCAGTCGTTATAGCTTGCTGCAAGCGGCTTTTCGACATAGACGGGTTTGCCTGCTCGCATTGCCATGACTGCGTAGGTGGAATGGGAGGATGGTGGTGTGGCGATGTAAATGGCGTTGACGTCGGGGTCGTCAACGAGTGCCTGTGCATCGGTGTAGAACTTGCCGATGTGGTGGCGCTGTGCGTAAGACTCTGCTTTTTCTGGGTTGCGGCTCATGACGGCAACGACTTGCGAGCCTTCTACTTTTCCGAAGGCGGGTCCGCTTTTCTTTTCGGTTACTTCACCGCATCCGATGAAGCCCCATTTGACTGTTTGGAAGGAGTTCATGGAGATTGATAATTAGGTATGAAGAAGCCTCACTCTCCAGCCCTTCTACAAAAAGAGAGAGGGGAGAGGAAAGTGAAAAATGAAGAGAGAAAAGATGTACAATGGACATGTTCGGTATTTGTACTTTGGAAATTGTACTTTGTACTTTTAATTCTGCTTCTTGGCATTTTAAATTTTTAACTTTTGATGATTGATTTATTAATTATTATTATGCAGTTGCAAATGTAGTCTTTTTTGCGTAATTTTGCAAACCAATTGAAGAAAATGACTGATTGTTTATGGCAACAGAGAAGGAAAATCAGAAGGAGCAGTCCTTCTATTCTTATAGGAGTGTGGCGAAATGCCTTTCCGCTGGTATTAGTTTTTTAACCGACCATTTTTGGCATCTTGTGAAGTTGTCGCTCCCTGTGGCGATTCCGCTTTGCTTGGTGCTGGCTGCGAGTATCTACGTGTCGAGCGATGTTTCGTTGCTTGCTAACCCTGTCAATTTGCTGATGACGGAAGGTGTGTTGACTTTCCTGCTGGTGCTGCTGACGGCTGCATTTGTGGGGTTTGTGTTCAACATGGTTAGAATGAAATCGGAGGAACTGGACTTGCGGACTGTGCGGCTGAAGGATGCCTACAAGAAACCGTTTTTCAAGTTGACGGTGAATGCCTTTGTTGTGTCGGTGATATTCATGGTGGTGGCGTTTGGCTTTGGTTGGTTGATGATGAAGTCGATGATGCGAGAGGCTCACGACATGTCGGAAGTGGTGGAGAATGTTGTTGGCGCAATTATCGTGCTGCTCATTATGATTGCGGTGTTTGTGCCGACGGGTTTCTGCCTGCCGAATGTGGAACTGGGCGAGGGTTCGCTGATGAAGAAGTTCTGGAAAGGCTACAAGTTGGGCTGGAAGAAATGGGCGAAGTTGTTTGCCCTGACGCTTGTGGTAGGTATCATAGTAGGAGTGGTTTCCATTCTGCTGATGTCGCCAGCCATTGTCATTTCGCTGATGCAGCGCAACGCTTCGCTGAGTTTGTTGGAAGGTGATGCGGTACACTTGCCAAGTCTGTTCCCGTTGTGGGAAGTGGTGGTGCTGCTGATTTCTACTTTCTTGATGACTATCTTGTCGTGGATTCAGTATCTGCCTCTGGCTTATCTCTATGCTTCGGTGAAGGATGACATGGGGGAGGACAAGGGTGCGCTGCCGATGATTTGATTGATGGGGTTGATGGGATTGATGGGATTGATGGGATTGATGGGGTTGATAATTAAGAACTATAATAAATAAAAATAAACTTAATGCGAAAGAAGAAAGCATTACCGCTGCTTGAGAACGTGACGATTAGTGCTGTGGCTGCTGAGGGCAAGGCATTGGCGAGGGTTGATGACAAGGTGGTGTTTGTGCCATACGTGGTGCCTGGCGACGTGGTGGACCTTCAGGTGAAGAAGAAAAAGCATAGCTACATGGAGGCTGTGTGCGTGAAGATTCACGAGGAGTCGCCTTTGCGCGCCAAGCCGTTTTGTCAGCACTATGGTGTGTGTGGCGGTTGCAAGTGGCAATGCCTGAAATACGAGGAGCAACTGAAGGCGAAACAGCAACAGGTGGTTGACAATCTCACCCGTATTGGGAAGGTGGAACTGCCTGAGATTTCTCCGATTCTTGGCAGTGAGAAGACGACTGCGTATCGCAACAAACTGGAGTTCGGCTTCTCGGACAAGCGATGGCTGACGGAAGAAGAGGTGCATGAGGATGTGAAATACGAGCAGATGAATGCTGTGGGTTTTCACATCACGGGTGCTTTCGACAAGATTCTCGACATTGAGCAATGCTGGTTGATGGACGATGTGAACAACCGCATTCGCAACGATGTCCGTTCGTATGCGCTGGAGCATGGACTGACGTTCTACGACCTGCGCAACAACAAGGGTTTGCTTCGCAGTTTGATGATTCGCAATTCGAACACGGGCGAACTGATGTTCCTCGTGCAGTTCCGCATAGAGAACGAGGAGGAAAAAGCTCAAGCTATGGGACTCATGCAGCACTTGGCTGATGCGTTCCCCGAAATCACGTCGCTGCTCTATGTGGATAACCACAAGTGCAATGACACGTTTGGCGACCAGGAAGTGGTGGTGTTCAAAGGTGAGGACCACATCTTCGAGGAGATGGAAGGTCTGCGTTTCAAGGTGGGGCCAAAGTCGTTCTACCAGACTAACACCGACCAGGCTTACCACCTCTATCAGGTGGCTCGCAACTTTGCGCAACTCACTGGCAATGAATTGGTTTATGACCTTTATACGGGTACGGGTACGATTGCTAACTTCGTGTCGCGACAGGCTCGCAAGGTGATTGGCATTGAGTATGTGCCAGAGGCGATTGAGGATGCTCGTGTGAATTCGGACATCAACGGCATCGACAACACTTTGTTCTTTGCTGGCGACATGAAGGACATTCTGAATCGCGAATTCATTGAGGAGCATGGCAGCCCCGATGTGATTATCACAGACCCACCTCGTGCGGGTATGCATCAGGACGTGATTGACACGATACTTTTTGCTGATCCAAAGCGCATCGTGTATGTGAGTTGCAACCCTGCTACTCAAGCTCGCGACTTGCAGTTGTTGGATGTGGATTACCGAGTGGTGAAGGTGCAACCTGTGGATATGTTCCCTCACACGCAGCATGTGGAAAACGTGGTGCTATTGGAGAGGAAGGAAAATGAAGAATGAAGAATTGTCGCTTCGCTTCGAATGAAGAATGATAATTACATATCCAATGATCAATGTAAAATACATTCTTCATTCTACATTTTACATTTTACATTCTTAATTATTATTTAATGAAGCCATGTCGTCACAAGAATATTATAATAAGAAATTGGCGAACCAATACACCGACTATGTGGTGAAGGAGCCATGCGAACTCTTACAGTTTTTGATGACTTACGTGCCAGGAAATACGCGCACGAAAGCAAAACAGTTGTTGAGCCAGAAGATGGTGTTTGTTGACAAGGTCATTACGACGCAATTCAACACACCGCTGCAAGTGGGGCAACTGGTTCAGATTGCCAAACGAGGGAATCTGCATCAGTTCCGAAACAAATTTGTGAAGATACTCTACGAAGATGCTTTTCTGCTTGTCGTTGAGAAGAAGGAAGGCATCATCACCAATACTATGCCAGGAGGAAGAGAAAACTCTGTGAAGCGCATCCTCGATGAATACGTGAAGCGCAAGAGCCGTTCCATCAGTGTGCATACGGTTCACCGTCTCGACCGTGTCACTTCGGGACTGCTCATCTTCGCCAAGCGTCGTGACGTGCAGCAGATGTTCACGGAGCATTGGCATGACATCGTGAAGGACCGCCGCTATGTGGCTGTGGTGCAAGGACAGATGGAGAAGGATAGCGGAACGGTGGAGTCGTGGCTCACGGACAATAAGATGTATGTGACTTTTTCCACCAACTACGACAACGGCGGAAAATATGCCATCACGCATTATCGCACTTTGAAGCGCACACCTGAGTTTTCGCTCGTGGAACTGAAGTTGGAAACAGGACGCAAGAACCAGATTCGTGTTCACATGCAGGATTTGCAACATCCTGTGGTGGGTGACTTGAAATATGGTTCCGATGTGGACCCTATTGGACGAGTGTGCCTCCATGCCTATCGCATTGAGTTTGTACACCCTATCACGCATGAGTTGCTTTCGTTCGATACTCCTATTCCTAAGGCATTTCAATCTATCGTGAAAGAGGCATAGTACACTTGTGTGCCTTTTTCACGCCCTCCTTGATATTCGTTTGTTACTGAAATATCACCTATTACTAATCAATATGATTTTTAAAGAGTTATGAAAAAAAACGTATTATTTATTCTGTTATTGGCTGTTGCGAATGTTTGCTTTGCTCAGCGAATTGTAGATAAACTGGACCGTGGACTTGTGGCTCAGAAAGCCTCAAGAGGTGTGTTCCTCAGCTGGCGTATTTGGGGCGAGGAATACTATGATGTCAGCTACCACGTGTATCGTGATGGTGTGAAAATTACTGATGCACCACTCGATGTGTCGAACTTCACCGATACGGGTGGAACGATTTCCAATTCATACGCCGTTGCAGCAGTTGTGCGTGGCGTGGAACAGGAACCTTGTCAAGCTGTGAAACCGTGGACTTCGAGCTACAAGGAAATCACTCCTAAGCACGATGCCTCGCTGCTGAGTACCTACGTGCCCAACGATGCTTGCTGTGCTGATGTGGACGGTGATGGCGAATTGGAGATTTTGCTGAAATATGACAATCACAGCGAGATTTCGCAAAGTTACCCAAAGTATGGCCCTACCGTGAACGGTGTTGTCACTCGTGAACATTCGCTTTTGGAGTGCCTGAAGATGGATGGTACGGTGCTGTGGTGGGTGAACTGCGGTCCGAACATGGGCGACTTCCAGAACAATGAAATCAATATCGTCGGCTACGACTGGGACGGCGATGGAAAGGCAGAAGTGGTGATTCGTGCTGCTGACGGCACAACAATTCATCAGGCAGACGGAACGGTCTTTACCGTTGGAAATGCCAATCTGAATTATAGGGCTAATACGGGCGGTGGTACGAACTGGTTCATGCACGATGGTGCCGAGTATCTTGTCTATATGAATGGCGAGACGGGCAAGCCATATCAGTGCATCACATATCCTTTGGCACGACTGGAAAGTGGTGAAAACGACCTCAACGCTGCTTGGGGCGACGGCTACGGACACCGCAGTTCGAAGTATTTCTTTGGCGCACCTTATCTCGATGGACACAAGCCAAGCATCTTCTTGGCACGAGGCATTTACACTCGCCACAAGATGGTGGCATACGACGTGAATCCTGCAACTCACGAGCTGGAGTTGCGCTGGAGATGGTACAACAACACAAATGGTCCGTGGAAGGGACAGGGCTATCACAACTTTGGAATAGCCGACGTGGACTGGGACGGACGCGACGAGATTGTGTTTGGTTCCATGGTGATTGACGACAACGGTAAGGGTCTTTCTACGACGGGCTTGGGGCATGGCGATGCCCAGCATTGTGGTGACTTCAACCCTTACGTTCATGGGCAGGAAATCTATGCCTGCCTTGAGGATAATCCAGGCAATAACTACCGTGATGCTACCACCAGCAAGATGTATCATCGCCACGTAGCAGGCAATGATGATGGTCGTGCCATGGCAGGAAACTTCTGTAATGACTTCCCTGGAGGACTGGGTTGCTCGGCGCGTGAAGGTGCCATCAGCCTTGTCTATAACGACGCTGTCGATGGACTCAACGCCACGGGTGTGAACACCAATTTCCGCATCTATTGGGACGGCGACTTATGCGAAGAGACCTTCAACTATCTCAATGGCAAGAACACAGAAGGGTGCGTTGCCAAGTATGGTAGTTGGACACCTATATATACATGTGCTGGTTCGATGACGAACAACGACACGAAGGGAACGCCATGCTATCAGGGCGACATCTTGGGCGACTGGCGCGAGGAAATCATCATGCGAACGGCTAACAACCGCATCCGCATTTATTCTACTCCAACTCCTACGAAATTCCGCAACTACACACTGTGGCACGACCATCAGTACCGCAATGCGATGGTTTGGCAGATGTGTGGCTACAACCAGCCTCCTCACGTGAGTTATTATCTTGGCGAAATGGAGAATATCACAGTGGCTCCACCACCACTCATTATGACAGGACGCAAGCAAGTGACCGATGGAGGCACTATCAGCAGTGCGCTCAATGGGGAGCACGTCATTGTGTGTGAAAATGCCAACAGTCAAGTGACTATTGAGAATGGCGCAAAGCCATACATCTTGACCTTCAACGTCCCTACATGGGTGCAAGGAACGGCAAGCAGTGAATACTCATCGAAGACAGCATCCATCAAATACACCACTTATACCTGCAATGTGACAGGCGGTGCCATCGCTGGTGATGCTCGCATTGTGAAGCAAGGTGACGGTGTGCTCAATTTGCCAAAAGCCGATTTCACTCACACGGGTGAAACTTACATTTGGGCAGGTGTGATGAACTTTGACGGAACGATGAGAAATTCCGATGTTCATCTGAACAGATTTGCTGAACTCAACTCCAACGGTGGCGAGTTCAAGAGCCTGACGGCTGAGTATGCCTCTGTCATTCGTCCTGGTGGAGAGTCGGCTGTGGGTGCCATTCAGTTGTCAGAAGGTTTCAAACTGGGATTCGGCTCTCGCCTCGTCATCGACATTGATGCAGCTACGAAGACTAACGACTGCGTGAAGGCAAAGAGCATCGACATCGAACGAAAGACAGGCACGGCATGGACTAAGTACGGACCTGAATACATTCAGCCTGTTATTGAAGTAAGAGGTAAGGACATCGAAGCAGGAGAGTATGTGGTGATGGAAGCCGACGTGATTGAAGGTGCTGTCTCAAATATCAAAATCGAAGGTGAAGACATTAGCTCCTTCAAGACAGGACTTCGTTACGAAAACGGCAAAGTCATCCTCACACTGGGAGGCACTCGTGGTGCAACCAACGTGGAATGGACTGGTAACAATAGCAATGTGTGGAACTTTGCCGATGCCTTGAACTTTGTGGTTTCAGACGATGAGACAGCCACAGCCGATATGTTCGTATCGGGAGATGTGGTTGAGTTCAATGACAACGCTTCGAAGTACGTCGTTAATATCACAGAAAATGTAGCTCCATCAGAAGTGATTGTCAACACGGAAAAGAGTTACACATTCCAAGGTACAGGTGCTATCACAGAGGGTTCGCTCATCAAAGAAGGAACAGGGTCATTGACCATACTCAATAACCATTCCTACACAGGCGGCAACTATCTGAAGGGAGGAACTGTGAAGGTGAATGTCCTTTCGAACGACATCTCTGCAACGGGCAACTTGGGAGCTGTGACCAACTCTCCAGCCAAGTTCACGATGGAAAACGGTGCCGTGCTTCAGAGTACAACAGCGGTAACAAACGGTTCTCCTATCAGAATGATGGGTGAAGCAGGCGGTGGCATCACTTGTTCAGCCGACTTCATTCAGCAGAAGGCAATCAGTGGTACTTTGTTGATGAAGAAAGGTGCAGGATGCTTGAAGACAGGTGCTGCAAATAATAGTCTTGCTCGATTGGTTATCGAAGGTGGTTCCGTGGCTGCACAAGCGGGAAATCCTGCATCCACGGTGGAATTCCGAAGCGGTACGCTGTGGGATGACGCACAAGCCACCACTCATGCCATCGAAGTGCCAAAGGGAAAAGCAGGAACTTGGCAACTGACATATACCTATTACACAGCATACGCCAACAAACTGACAGGCGAGGGAACACTCACCATCGTTCCTCGAAATACAGTCAGTCGTGTGCGCATCACTGGCAACTGGTCTGAATTTACAGGAACCATCAAGCATAACACCAGCATCTGGCTTCCACTCGATGCTTCCACCGGATTGCCAAACGGCACGCTCGATGTGGCAGCAGGCTCTACCGTTTCCAACGTGTGCAAGACCTTCCGCATTGGCAGACTAACAGGCGGTGGCGACCTTGCTCATCCTATTGCAGACTTCAAGAGTTCAGCAAGCGTGAAAGGAAATAACACTTGGCAAGTAGGTAACAGCAGTGAGGAACTTGGCAACTTTACCTTTGCTGGTAGAATCACTGACGCAGGTGGTAGCAACAAGGCGAACTTCGAGAAAGTGGGTACTTGTAAAATGTCAACATCGGGTGTTTGGGACAATACTGGTACTGTTAAGGTTTTGGAAGGCGAACTCCACGTCAATTCAGGTTCTGTGTTGGGTAAGGGAGCACTCACCGTTGCTGCTGGGGCACGTCTGAGTGGTATCAGCAAGACTGGTTTACCTCTGACCAACTCTTCGTTCACCATTCAGGGCGAACTGCAAGTGGGTGGCACTGCTTCTTCCGTTTCTGGATTCATGGACTTCAATGGCTCAAATCTGAATTTCGGACCTCAATCTCGTCTTATTCTTGGCTTGCGTACTGCCAGCACGAAGGAAACATCGGCAAGCGGAAGTTATATCACCAATGTAGGAACGCTCACCATGAATGGTACCATCGCTCCTTATCTCTATCCAAGTTATCAGCCTACTGAAGGCGATGAGCTCCGTCTGTGGGTCAATGTGGCAAGCTTGAAAGGCACTCCTCAGTTCGACCTTCCTACCATACATGAATGTAGCAAAGACGAACGCATCTACGAAATCGTTTGGGACACCAGCGACATAGCTCAAGGTGTTCTGAGGATAGCCTCTGTGAAAGATGTGACAACAGGTATTCAGACCGTGGAAGTGGCAGACGATGAACTGGTGGAAGTGCAGGTGTTCACGCTCAATGGCGAACTCGTTTGCAGTTTCTACTCACCTCTGAAGTCTGTCAACACTGCTTTCCGAAACACTGCTACCACCAAGGGTGTTTATCTCTTGAAGATGAAGACTGAAGCTGGTAAGACTCTCAGCAGGAAGGTGCTGAAGTGACGGACTACCGTTAACAATCAATAAGGGGCATGGCAAAAAGATTTCGCCATGCCCCTTTTTCCGTCTCGGAAAAATGCAAATAAATTTGCTTTTTCGCTCGACTTGCACTAACTTTGCAGCGTTTTAGAATTATCTCTTTCCCAAAATGAGTGAATCACGACCTTTCAAGGTGTTTTCGGGCACCAATTCAAGATACTTGGCAGACCGCATCTGCCACCATCTTGGATGTCCACTGGGCAATATGATTATAACACACTTTGCCGATGGTGAGTTTGCAGTTAGTTTTGAAGAATCGATTCGTGGAAACGATGTATTCCTCATTCAATCCACTTTCCCTAAGAGCGACAACCTAATGGAGTTGCTGCTGATGATTGATGCTGCGAAGCGTGCTTCTGCCAGCCAAATCATTGCAGTTGTTCCTTATTTCGGTTGGGCGCGTCAGGACCGCAAGGACAAACCACGCGTGTCGATTGGTGCGAAGCTGGTGGCAGACATGCTTTCCGTGGCAGGCATCGACCGCTTGATGACGATGGATTTGCATGCCGACCAGATTCAAGGCTTCTTCGATGTGCCTGTTGACCACCTCTATGGTTCGCTTGTGCAGGAGGAATATATTAAGAACTTGCATTTGGACAATCTTGTGATTGCTACGCCCGACGTGGGTGGCTCGAAGCGTGCTGCTCATTTTGCCAAGAAGTTGGGTTGCGACCTCGTGCTTTGTAATAAGGTGAGGGAACGTGCCAACGTGGTAAGCTCCATCACGATTATCGGTGATGTGAAAGACAAGAACGTGGTGCTGGTGGACGACATTGTCGATACGGCAGGAACCATCACAAGGGCAGCTGATGCGATGACAGAGGCTGGAGCACGTTCAGTTCGTGCCATTGCCAGCCATTGCATCATGAGTGACCCAGCCAGCGACCGAGTGCAGCAGAGTTCTTTGGAGGAAATCATTTTCACCGACTCCATTCCTTACACTCAGAAATGCGCCAAGGTGAAGCAAATCTCCGTGGCAGAAATGTTTGCACGTGCCATTCGTTGCAATGTGGAAAATGCTTCTGTCAGCGAGGCTTTCGACTTTTAATTATCATCTTTTTATATTCTAAACTTTTAACTTACAATGATGAAATCTATTTCAAAATGCTGTTTAGTGCTTGCATTGGCAATGGCATCGGAATGTGCATTTGCCCAAGCCAATTCTCAGGGTGCAAGAAACCCTCGCCGTCAGCGTCCTGCTGCATACGTCATTCCTACGGATGCTCCTATCCTTACCAAGAAGAGTGGCACTTATGTGATTAACACATCAGGACTTTGCAAGGATGTGAAAGGCTACAAGGATTTAGTTCCTGTGGAAATCACTATCAAGAGCGACAAGATTGTCAACATTGAAGTGCTCCGCAACAACGAAGGACCTAAGTATATGGCTTCTGCATCGAAAGGCATCCTTGACAAGTATATCGGCATGAAAGTGAAGAAAGTGCGTAATGCCAAGGTGGATGCTGTTGCTGGTGCCACTTTCACATCGAACGCCCTGATTCAGAACATCAACAGCGGACTGAATTATTATTTGGAAAACAAGTGATAAATGAAGAATGAAAAATGAAGAATGAAGAATGTATTTTACACTGAACATTGAATCAGTAATTTCCATTCTTCATTCTTTATTCTTCATTCCTCATTCCTCATTCTTCATTCTTCATTCCTCATTAAAAACCTTAATCCTCATTCCTTTCTCGGAGTGAGGATTTTTTTTCTGTTTTTCACGACGATTGTTCCCTTTGGTAGTGTAGCTTCAGAGAGAGGACGGCCCGAGAGGTCGAAGGTGCTGTGGCTACTGTTGTATGCATCGTTCGTGATGCTGTGGATGCCCACGTCGTCAGCATTGAGAACCGTAACAACATGAGTTGTGTCGGTGTAGATGAGCTTCATGTTGTTAGTGAAAAGGTCGATGTCGGCGAAGATGTGGAAATAATACTTGCCAACAGATACACCTTGCAAATTCGTCATTTTCAATTCGATGTCTTGCGTTTCATCGCTACCGATAGATAAGCCCACTTCGTTGAAGAACTTGAATGCGACAGGATTGTCGATAGGGGAGAGGGCATAGTAGAGTCTTCCCGAGTATTCAGCACCTTGGTTGTGGAGCGTGAAGGAGAAGTGTGGCGGTGTGCGACGAATGAGCGTGTCAGGGAAAACCACGTTGCTCACTTCCAAATCTGCCAATTCATGTTCGGGCGTTGACAAGAGGTAAGTGCCGTCGGCATTCATCGTGCAAAGTAGGTAGTTTGGCATACCTATCTGGGTGCGAGCCTCATGGAATTGCCCATTCTCTTCATACACAGGGCAGATGCGATAGTTGCCAGGAGCAAGGTTTTTCGGAATAGAGATTTCCAAAGTGTCGGTGTATGTGGTGTCGTCGATTTCCTCCAATGCAAACACGCGGTCGTACTGGTAGAGAAGGGTAGTGCTTGCTGCATCAGTCACTTTCCCGTTAGTCATGGGTTTTAGCGCAATGCCCACTTTCCCCTCATGGCTGTTCCAGCCCACGTTGCCTAAATGATAGACGGCAATGGAATTGTCCCCCAAGGCTTCAATATGCGAGAAGCCATAGATGTACGTCTGTTTGCTCGGAGAACTGTTCTTCTTGGGCTGCACACCAGTCAAGATGCTCTGAAGCAGATTGAATCCACCTTCAGGGTTGTTCTTGTCGTGCCATTTCGGTTGGTCGGGCGTGAGCCAAGTGAAGTAATAGTACCCATCCGCATCGCCTTCGGGATTGCCAAACTTGATGTGGAAATAGCCGTCGGCATCATATCCGTCGCACACGAAACTGTGAGCCAATTCAGGCGACCATCCACTGACGATGAGAGGTCGTCCGTCACTGATTTCGTGGAACATGATGGAGTCCCATTCCACTTGGGAGAAGAAGTTTCTGAAATAGAGTTGCATCCCTTCGTCGTAGCCGAAATAATTGACGAGCGCCAATGGCTGACGAATGGTTTGCGCACCGCTCGAACCTGTTCCGTAGCGCATGTTGACCGAAATGCCACAGTCGCTCATGAGTTGAGCCACAGCATTGGCTTGGCGTTCGGTGTAGCCATAGTAATAATTGTCGAGCATGTGGTCCCAATCGTAAGTGTGACTGCCAAAATCCGCCGTGAGCGTATAGCCGCATCCCGTCGAGTCGGTGTAAGTGTATGAGCCCTTACCCTGCTTCGGCCATTCCCAGTAGTTCATCACCTGTGCCATCGCCAATGCCACGCAGCCCACGATGCAGGTGTCGGGCTGAGCTACGCCATCAATCGTGTCCTCATATACTACGGGGCACATCCGCTTGTAGGCAGAAAATTCCTGTTCCCATTCATCCGTACAGAGAGGACTGACCGATTCCTTCACGTCAGACGGTTTGAATATGCGATGACTGCTGTTAGCTATGCTCTTTTCCATCTGTTGGATGAATTTCCTAAACTGCTCATTCTTGTACGCATTCTCGAAATGGCTTCCATCGGAATATCCCAGAATGGCAGGACTGTTCTCCGAAGCCGAAGCCAATACAAACCCGTCTCTTGAGTCGAACGCATAGAGTTGTTCCGACTCGTAAGCCAAACTCAGTTTCGGTTGTGCCACCCTTTGCATAGCCCTTTCCACAGAAATGCGCTGCGCGTGGCACATTGTCGTTACCATGAAAAACAAAAGGAAACCAACTCCTGTTTTATGTACTTCTTGCATTTTCATTCTTCAGTCAACAAATTATTTTTTTAGTCAACAAATTATTTTTTTTAGTCAACAAATTAGCACAAATTTTCTCAAAAATTCCTTTCTTAACGATAACCATAACCCTAACTTTTCATCCAGATAGCGGTTAAGGTTGAATCCTCTATTTGTGCCTTATTTGTGTAAATTTGTTGACAGAAAAAAATTTGTTGACTCATTTTTCACTTTTCATTTTTCATTTTTCATTTTTTTTCAGTCTGCCAATTTTCTCAGCAGCTTGAATTGCTCCACGATGTCGTGGAAATTCGATGATTCGTGAGCGTCGAAATGCTCCCACAGTCCAGTCATCACAGCAGCACCACCGAAGCCCATGTTTTTCACACGTTTGATGTTCTTGGCATTGATTCCCCCCACGGCAATCACCTTCTTGTTGACGATGCCGTCAGCAGCAGCTTGGGTGAGTTGATGGGTGCTGAAAGCTTCCCTTTTGATTTTTCCCGACTTGCTATCGTAGATAGGACCGAGGAACACATAGCTGCACCGAGGTTTCCATTCCTTCACTTCCTCCAGCGAGTGACAAGAGCGTGACACATGGCCTTTGTAACCAATTGGAATTTCAGGATTGCGGTCGTTCAAGTGAATGCCCTTCAGTCCGAATTCGTCTTTCAGGTAGAAATGGTCGTGTACCACGATGTGCTTCAGCCACGGCTTGTCGATGAGTCGCAGCAGTCGTTCGCAAAAGATGGGCTCCGAGTCGGGCTTCTTCAGATGCAGCACATCCAGTCCCTCCTCGAAGAGCGCATTCAGTATGAGATGTTCCTCCACGAAAAACGTGGGAGACGTAATCGCTATCAGATTCATTGCATTTTCTTTCTTTATTTGCAAATGAAAGCAAAGTTTTTCAGATGACAAAATTTTCATCTTCATTTCTCTCATTTTTGCCTATCATTTTAACGGATAGCAATTGAAATATATTTCTAATCGACAGAATTATTCCATGTTTTTCTTTTCGGATAGCAGAATTTCTTCGTGTAATTAGTCTGAGAAATAGTTCTTTTTGTGTAAATTTGCAACTGAAAACAAAACCACAGCAAATATGACGACTATTACTATTAACATTCCCAGCAACGAAGTCAGTTTCTTCAAGAAGATTGCAAAAAGGATGGGCTGGACGATAGAGCGTAAGCATGCAGTCAAGCACAGACTCTATGACCCTGAAACTGGAGATTATTTGAATGATGCCACAATGAAGGTCATTGAAAATGCCCAAAAGGGAAAGGACATCATTGAAGTCGGTTCGATGGAAGACTATCTGAAATTGGTCAACAATTTGTAATTGATAATGGCGCAGTTCACACTTCAACTCACAAATCGTTTTTTGCGCGATCTGAAACTGGCTCGCAAGCGTGGTATGGACGAAAGCTTGCTTAATGAAATTATTTGCAAGTTGCTTAATGGCGAGACTTTGCCTGCCAAGAACCGCGACCACCTGTTGCGTGGTGATTACGAGGGTTTTCGAGAGTGCCACATCACCCCAGATTGGTTACTTATCTACATTAAGGACACCGAAATTAAAATTATCTCACTCCAGCGGACTGGCACTCATTCTGACCTTTTCGGCAAATAGAATAAACGAAAAACAAAAGGTAAAACCGTATTAAAAAGCCGAGCAGGGAGATGATGTCGAATGTCGGCAGGGGCTTCCTACTCGGCTTTATGAAAGTTTTGGTCTAATGTATATTGGAGCACAGAAAAACAACGAAGGTTCGTTTGCATTTGTTTGAAGGTTCATTGAAGATGCAACGAACCTTCGTTTGTGTTCTTTTGAAGGTTCAACCGAAGAAGCATGACGCATTTTCGTTTATGTAGGCTTAGAAAGTCCTGAAAGGACGATAGACCACAGGCAGGTGGTGAAGCGTAGCGGAACCCCTGCATATAGTTCAAAAGTAAACCAAGCCCCGAAGGCGGCGACAGAAAAAAAGGCAAACGTCTCTGTCACACCCTTCGGGGTTTTGTTGTCGGTCGTGTGCTTTGCAGGGGTTCCGTGCTTCGCACTTCACCACCTGCCTGTGGTCTTTCATGCCTTCGGCATTTTAGTGGACGCCAATATTATTGGACTCCTATGATTCGTATTTATGAGTGCTGCCAGATAAACCATATTGACGATGGTAGCTCGGAATTTTTTCTTACCATTTTGTTGTAGTTTTCATGCTAAAAGACTATTTTTGCATACATTATTCAGAAATAACAAATTGATGTCAAACAATTAAAACAACAAAACTTATGAAAAAACTATTTTTTACCCTTTTTGTAATGTTGCCGTTTATGGCAGTTACCTCAAGTGCCCAGATCTTGTTTGATAGGGGCGATGTGAATGGCGATGGAAATGCTGACATCAGTGATGTAGTAGCACTTGTGAACATCATTCTCAACGGTGGTGATGCTCAACTCACCTGTCCCGACAACCATCATCCTCACATGATAGACCTCGGCTTGCCATCTGGCACGAAGTGGGCATGCTGCAACGTGGGAGCGGACAAGCCCGAAGCCTACGGCGGCTATTATGCCTGGGGCGAGACAGAGGTAAAGACCACTTACAACTGGAACACCTATAACCATTACGACGGCTCTTCAAACACTTGTCACAACATTGGTAGAGACATTGCTGGCACACAGTACGATGTTGCTCACGTGAAATGGGGTGGCAGTTGGGTGATGCCGTCAAGAGAACAGATAAATGAATTATTAAATAACTGCACCCACGAATGGACAACGGTGAATAGTGTAAATGGACGCAAGTTCACCAGTAAGACCAATGGCGGTAGCATCTTTCTTCCTGCTGCTGGCGAACGCGGGAACTCGGAGCTCTCCAATGCTGGCGGCTACGGCGACTATTGGTCGTCCACGCTCTACGAGAGCTACCCGGGCGAGAGCGATCCGCGCGGCGCGGTGGACCTCTACTTCTACAGTGGGCGCGTGTACTGGGACAGAAGCTGCAGCAGCAGCCGCAGCGTCGGGCATTCAGTTCGCCCTGTTCGATGATTTTAGTGCATCCTATCCCAACATGGAAAACGCAATCCAAAACCCATTTCTGCGCAAGGGCTGCGGTGGGGCGCAAGCCTACCAAGGCTTGCATGGAGCCCCACTGCGACCCTTGCGCGGAAATGGGTGACGTTCTCACTCCTTCCGTTGACAAAAATAGATTGTGGTTAATGTGTTGAGAATCAGAAGTAAAATTCTGATTCGACGAAAATGAAGTAAATCCCCAATCGCGTTCGAGTAAATCCCCAATCGCGTTCGAATGAATCCCCAATCGCGTATGCGTTTATCCCCAATCGAAAAACGATGATGATGGGAGAGGGTAGATTAGTGGGTGCTGTTGTGCATTCTGACGAGTTCGATGGCTTCTTTGCCAGTGAGGTGTTCGATGTCGAAACGGATTGCTAACATACGTGCCAATCCGCTTTCGATTTCTTTCTGTAGGCTTTCGTCGTCGTTGGGGTTGTATCGGTTTCCGAGTAGTCGGGCTGCTGCTAACTTTTCGGTTTGGTCCTCGATGATGTGGATTCTGCCGAAGGCAATCACACTGCGGAAATAAGTGGTGTATTCCTTGGGCTTCACTTCGTCCTGCTCGATGACGCAGAAGGATGCCTTGTCGCAGTTGCGGATGGCATCGACTTTGTGCCCGCTCATGGCGCTGTGGAAGAAGAGTTTTCCCTCGGAATAGACGTAACTGATGGGCACGGCGTAGGGATAGCCATTGTCGCCCAAGAGTGCCAATGTGCCCGATGTGGCTTTCTCTAAGATGCTGATGCTTTCCTGTTCGGAAAGCTGTTGGCGTTTGCGCCGCATGTCTCTGAAATTGCTCATATTCTGAAAATCTGTTGTTGGTTGTGCAAAGATAGCGATGAAAAGTGAATAATGAGTCAACAAATTATAGTTTTTTAGTCAACAAATTTACACAAATAGGGCACAAATTTTTGAATAATGAATAATTTGATGAAACTCTCCTTTCTTTAAAATCATTGTGGTAGAATGATGCTTTCGGCGTTAGAGGGTTTCGCTATTTCAATAGGGCGGAAAAAGTTTAGTAAGCTGAAATGGTTATCCACAATCAGCCGATAAAACGTTTGCAAGGGCAAAAGCACTGATGGAACACAATGCTTTTGCCCTTGCATAGCATAGAAAACGCTTTTATCCTATGAACTGGTGGCATTTCATGCCGTCTTGGGTACAAGCGAACAATTTTATTGTTGTAAATTGGCGTATATTGACTAAGGAAAAACAACGTTCATTATTCCTCCTTTTGCAATATCTCCAGAAATTCTTTTAGTTTGAGTACCAGCAGTTGGGGAAATGTGATGTCTTTAAGAACATTGAAGTGTGAATCGTCTGACACGATGTATGTGGCTCCAGTGGCAAAGGCGCAGTCCACAAACTTGTTGTCGTCGGGGTCGGCGGTTATCAGGTGCCAATGGAAGTAAGGGTCTATGCGCTCCACATTTTTGCGTTTCAAAATGGCATCCACCACGTTTCGTGCAATATCGGGCGTGGTCATGCTTCCTATGATTTCTTCATATTCTTCAAGGATTTCTGTGGATACACAGAGCGTATAGCGACCATCAAGAAAGCCACGCCACACAGGATATGCTTCACCATACTTTGATATGGATACCAATAGGCAGTTCGTGTCAAGGACAATCTTATTGCTTAGCATATTTGTATGGTGTGCGAAGATGGGTTCTCATCATTTCCTCGTCTTTCTCCTTGCTCCACTTGCCTGTTTCCCAAAGTTGATTCATTCCTTCCTCGGCCTTGCGAGCATAGAAATCACTAACGACCTGACTTAATTCTTCCAGTTCCTCTACGGTTTTGATGTGTCCCAGCAACTGAAGGAAATCCATCTGAGCTGCGTTTAGCGGAGTCCTCGTTTGTTCCATGTTCTTTTAGTTTTAATGTTCTAACAGGTGCAAATATACAAACAATTCCGCAATCTTGTATTATTTAGGATGTTAAAAGTGCGAAAGACGATTAAAAGTACTTGTGACCGTTCCCTATGGCAGGAGATTGCTGATGCGAAGGACTTTGACAAGGTCGAAGTGAGGCTGTGCCTCGGAAAACATCAAATAAATTTGCTTTTTCGCCTGACTTGCATTAACTTTGCACCTTCTAAGCCCTTCTAAGAGGTCTGAGGACTAAGGTCTAAGGCCAAGGGTCTAAGGACTGTGGTCAAATGTTGTTTTTTTGTTGACTTTTGACCTTTGACATTAGAGAAAAACTATTCGCGAATGAAGCATATTAGAAATTTTTGTATTATAGCGCATATCGACCACGGTAAATCGACGCTCGCTGACCGCTTGTTGGAGGCTACGAACACCATCAAGGTGACGGAGGGACAGATGCTGGACGATATGGACTTGGAGAAGGAACGCGGTATTACCATCAAGAGCCACGCCATTCAGATGGAGTACAAGTATGAAGGCGAGACTTACATTCTCAACTTGATTGACACTCCGGGACACGTGGATTTCAGCTACGAGGTGTCGCGCTCTATCGCTGCGTGTGAGGGTGCGTTGCTCGTGGTGGATGCCACGCAGGGAGTGCAGGCTCAGACCATTTCGAACTTATATATGGCGATTGACCACGACTTGGAAATCATTCCTGTGGTGAACAAGTGCGACATGCCGAATGCCATGCCCGAGGAGGTGACGGACGAAATCGTTGACCTCATCGGTTGCAAGCCCGAGGAAGTTATTCTGGCTTCGGGAAAAACGGGGCAGGGTGTGGATGAAATCCTGAAGGCTGTGGTGGAGCGCATTCCGCATCCGCAGGGTGATGAGACGGCTCCGTTGCAGGCTCTGATTTTCGACTCTGTGTTCAACAGTTTCCGTGGTATCATCGCCTATTTCAAGATTGTGAATGGAGTGATGCGCGAGGGTGAGAAGGTACGTTTCATCAACACGAAGAAAGAATACCAGGCTGAGGAAATCGGTGTGCTGAAGATGGACATGATTCCTCGGAAGGAGTTGCGCACGGGCGATGTGGGCTACATCGTGTCGGGTATCAAGAATGCAGTGGAGGTGAAAGTGGGCGATACGATTACCACTTGTGCCAACCCTGCAAAGGAGGCGATTGCTGGTTTCCAGGAGGTGAAGCCAATGGTGTTTGCCGGAGTGTATCCGATAGAGCCTGAGGACTATGAGAACCTGCGTGCATCGTTAGAAAAGTTGAGGCTGAACGATGCTTCGCTTACCTTCCAGCACGAGAGTTCGGCTGCCCTTGGTTTTGGCTTCCGCTGTGGCTTCTTGGGTTTGCTCCACATGGAGATTGTGCAGGAACGACTGGACCGTGAGTTCAACATGGATGTGATTACGACGGTGCCAAACGTGTCGTACATGGTGTATGACAAGCATGGTGAGGGCATGGAGGTACACAATCCTTCGGGTATGCCTGACCCAACGCTGATTGAGCACGTGGAGGAACCGTACATCAACGCTACGATTATCACGACTGCCAGCTATATCGGACCGATTATGACGCTTTGCTTGGGCAAGCGTGGCGAGTTGGTGCGACAGGATTTCATTGCGGGCAACCGTGTGGAAATCCAGTTCCTGATGCCTCTTGGTGAAATCGTCATCGACTTCTACGACAAGCTGAAGAGTATCAGTCGCGGTTATGCGTCGTTCGACTACCATCCTGCGGGTTTCCGTCCGTCGAAGCTGGTGAAGCTGGACATTCTGCTGAATGGTGAGAGTGTGGATGCTCTTTCTACGCTGACGCATGTGGATAACTCGGTGACGCTGGGACGACGTATGTGTGAGCGTCTGAAGGAGTTGCTGCCTCGTCAGCAGTTCGACATCGCTATTCAGGCTGCCATCGGTGGAAAGATTATTGCTCGCGAAACGGTGAAGCAGGTGCGCAAGGATGTGCTGGCGAAGTGCTATGGTGGCGACGTGAGCCGTAAGCGCAAGTTGCTGGAGAAGCAGAAACGCGGAAAGAAGCGCATGAAGCAAATCGGCAATGTGCAGGTGCCTCAGAAGGCTTTCTTGGCTGTGCTCAAACTCGACGGGGATTGATGATTAAGTTAAAAGTGAAAAATGAGTCAACAATTTTTTTTTGTCAACAAATTTACACAAATTAGGCACAAAACATCATTGATAACGAAAAACTGCCATTTGGAGTATGTTATGGCTATGTTTGAGATAATTTGTGTGAATTTGTTGACAGAAAAATAGAATCATTTGTTGACAGGAAAATAATCAAATTTGTTGACTGAAATATGAAAAGGAAATATATAGTTGCTGCAGCAATGACATTGACAATGGCGACTGCATGGGCAGACCCCGTGGGGTTGGCAAAGGCGAAGGAACTGGCGGCTCCTTTCCTCAGGGAAGGAACTGAGGCTGTGCTCGTGAAAAGTGCTACGCGCAACGAGGCGAAGGCACGGAAGATGAAAGCTGACGTGAGAGCGACTTCACCTTATTATATTTTTTCACGCGGAGAGAACCGTGGATTCGTCATTGTGAGTGGCGACGACTGCCTGCCGTCTATCTTGGGATATACCGAGAGTGGCGACTTCGTGGAGAGTGAGATGCCACCTGCTTTGTTGGGATGGCTCGACTACTATCGCCGCATCGTGGAGGATGCACAGGCGGCTGGCGAGAATGTGAGTCAGGCAAAGCGCCGTGCTGCTGCTCCGATGCAGGGTGCTACGGCTGCAAGGGTTGACGTACCAGTGCTGATGACCAGCCATTGGCATCAGACTGCTCCTTACTTCAATCGCTGTCCGTATTTGGAGAATGGCAACCATGCCGTGACGGGCTGTGTTGCCACGGCTGGTGCGCAGGTGATTTACTACTACCGCAAGGACAATCCGAGTACGTTAGGTGCTTCGACTCCTACTTACGACTATGGAGCACCCGTGAAGGAATCGGTGAAGAAAGGCACTCCCATGAAGTGGGACTTGATGCTCGATGACTATAACTCCAGTTGTCCGCAGGAATACAAGGATGCCGTGGCTGAATTCTGCTTTGCTGTGGGTGCTGCTACGTGGCTGACTTACGGGGAATCGACTGGCGGCTATATCAGCAATCTTGTTGAGACGTTCAACAGTGGCTACAACCTGAGTAGCGTGAACGTGACGAAGTCGTCTTATTCGCAGTCGGCTTGGGAAAAGATGATTTACGAAGACCTGCTGGAAGGTCACCCGATGGTATATACTGGCTATGAAGTGGATGATGCAGGCACATGGAACGGACACGCCGTGGTGTTGGATGGCTATCGTGCCAGCAGCAATTTGTTCCACTTCAACTTCGGCTGGGGTGGTCAGGGCGATGGCTGGTACACGGTGAACGACGAAACGGGCATGAACGGTTTCAACACGGAACAGAGCATGACCTACAAGGTGCAGCCAAAGAAGCAGAACTTGCGGGCAACGATGGAACTGCCTGAAGGATTCTACGTGAACCACGACAACAGGGTGAAAGTGACGGTGGAGAATAAGGGTACGCTCGACTATTCGGGTATTTATCTTTTCTGCACAACGACCAATACGAAGCCTTCGGGCATTGCCACTGCTCGCTCTAAGGATACGGAGACGGTGATTACCAATGATGGGGAGAAAACCGTGATTGAGCTGACCGCCAAGCCATCTTCCGACCGTCAGTGGCACGTGAAGGTGACGGACAATAATCTGAACGTTCTGGCAGAAGTATCGCTCACGCCAGAGGTGATGAACAACGAATTGAGCTTCAATAGTTTGGAGGTGCTGGGTAGTTCCGACACGGAGACACATCAGGGAAAGGACTACGCGGTGGTGTATGGCGACCGTTCCACTGCTATTGCCAATTTGCAGAACCTGAGCGATGTGCCTTATCAGGGCACACCTCGACTGGAGCTTTACAAGAGTGTGGATGATGGACAGACTTTCGAATACGTGGGTATGAAATCGGCAATGAATGCCGAAATCCCAGCGAAAGCATCAGCCGATATTGAATTCTCGCTCACCAACACAACCACTTGTCCGCTCCTTGTTGATACACTCTATTATGTGGCTTTGCGTCATCCGATAGAGACAACTGGAAGCAATTTCGTGCAATATGAAACAGGTATCGACACCGTGGCACGTTTCGTTCTTCGCGAGAGCAAGGAGGAACTGAAAGCAACACTGGATGAGAGCGTTTTGCGATTTGAAGGCAAATGGAATGCTTCGCAATTCAACACGCTCTGCAACCGCACGGCGAATGTCTCTGCCAGGAACTATGACCTGACCAAGGTGGAAGCTGTGGGACGCATCCCTGTTGTCGAAAAGAATCCGAACGCACTTTTCTTCGTGGCAGACGAGTCGAAAGCAAGCGGAAAGAACGTGGTGAAGGTTGACGCTGCTACAGCCGACTACGTGGAAATCACGATGGGCTACGACTATGTCCCTTCGACTGCCATCGTAGCGAAGAAAGCAAGTTTCAACATGGCGCTTACTCCCAACCGTTGGGAAATGCTGACTGTGCCTTTTGCCGTTGCTGTGCCTCAGGGTATTGTGGCAAAGCAAGTGGATGCTCACACCTCTACGGGCATTGGAAACAAGACCAGCATAGTCCGTTCTTTCGAAGCAGGAAAGACCTACATCGTGATGGCTTCGTCGAAGCAGAAGCAGACACTCTCGGCAGAGAATGTCACGGTGGTGGCAGCACCTGTTGAGAATGTGGACACGGCAGTGGTCGGTGTGTTTGCCACAACGAATTTGCCTGATGGCTCGCTTTATCTGAATGATGACGAAACGCAATACTTCCAGTTGATGGAAGAGGGCATGACCGTGCCAGCGTTCTCAGGCTACTTCAGTGCCAGCAATCTGACTCGTGCCTTCCGTGCCAACTCGAACATCACGCTCGACCCAGCTTATCTGTCGTTGGGACAAACTATCGAAGAAGCTTACGACGTGCTGGCAGAGTACAAGAACTTCTTGAAGGAGGAAGCAAACGAGGCTTTACTTGACAAAATCGACGATAGCGAGAAGTATTTCAGTGAGCGTGAAGGTACCAGTTCGAAGGATGTTCATGCGGTGGTTGATGCTTTGGCAGAAACTATAGTCTGGGCTAAGCAGCAACTGCGCGAGAATCTGAACGACAAGGTCATCGAAATGACAGACTACATCGTGAATCCATCGTTTGAAAAAGGAAGTACCAGCACTTCCACAACAGGTTCTATCAGTGGATGGAAGGCAAATGGTACGGGTGTTTCTGCTCGTTCGGCAAGCAACGTATATTATAAAGGTGTAGGTGCAGATGGCAATTACCTCTGCTACAGCTACATCAGTACCGACTTCTCAGGCAAGGGCATCTACCAGAAGATTGCTGACATGCAGCCAGGACTCTATCGCCTCACCGCCAAGGTGGGTACAGACGAAGGCGAGAACGTGACAGTCTTTGCCAACGACCAAGAAGCAACCGTTGGTGCGCACGACTTTGGCAAATACTACCTCACGGATGTTGTCATTGACAGCATTGTGGTGACAGCAAACGACACGCTCACCATTGGCGTGCGTGACGGACATTGGTATAAGGCCGACGATTTCCGTCTCTTCTACCTGCGCTCCCTCACTGCTGAAGAAGACCCTCTGGGCATCGAAGACATTGCAACTACAGATAAGTGGAACTTCACGCTTGTGCCAGTGGAGGGAGGAGTGCGCATCACGGCTCCAACCATGCAAACCATTGCCGTCTATGCCATTTCGGGAACATCTGTGTTCCGCAAGATGGTGCTTGGCACAGAGTTTGTTCGACTCCCTCAAGGCATCTACATCGTGGGTGGCAAGAAAATCATCGTGCATTGACCGCTGATGGGGTGTTGATTTCAACCACAGATGACACGGTTATATAGTTAAAAGTTAAATGAACCAACAGTATTCTTCAGTTCTGCTCGAAAAAGCAGTTGATGAATTTGCCAAACTTCCAGGCATCGGACGCAAAACCGCTTTGCGCCTGGTACTCCATCTTCTGAAACTCGACGTGGCAACCGTGGAACATTTTGCCGATAGCATCACCACCCTTCGGCACGATGTGAAGCATTGCCGCGTGTGTCACAATATCAGCGATGAGGATGTGTGTGGCATCTGCTCCAATCCGTTGCGCGATGAAACCATCGTGTGCGTTGTGGAGAATTTCCAAGACGTGCTCGCCATAGAAGCAACCACACAGTTTCATGGGCTTTATCATGTGTTGGGAGGAGTGATTTCCCCTATGGATGGCATCGCTCCCAGCGATTTGGAAATTGACAGCTTGGTGGAAAGAGTGGGGAAGGGAGGAATCGAGGAAATCATCCTTGCCCTCAGTTCCACGATGGAAGGCGACACCACCAACTTCTTCATCTCGCGTAAACTGTCAGCTTTTCCCGATGTGAAAATAACCGTGTTAGCGAGAGGCATTTCCGTCAACGACGAATTGCAATACACCGACGAAGTGACGCTCGGACGCTCCATCGTGAACCGAGTGCCTTTCTCCATCAAGTAATGAATAAAAGTTTAGTGTTTAGCGTTTAAAGGGTCTCCTAAAGAAATTGGCAAAATCGGCAAAATTTTTAAAATTTAGTAAATTTAGTCTATTTGGCTACGCCGAGCTAAAGGTTCTTTAGGAGACACCGACTCAAGAACTGATCAGAAGAGTGTAGCGAGAACTCAAAAACTCAAAAACTCAGAAACTCAAAAACTTAAAATAGAAACTTTGGAAAAGTCAATACAAAAACTACTCAGTCTGCTTCGCATCGAGTTCTATGTGGTGCTTGTTTCCGCATTCATCCCCGTATTGCTGGGCGAACTGAATCTGATTCCCGTAGGCGAGTTGGCAGACGACCGCAAAGCTGAATACGTGTTCAATGTGGTGGTCATACTGCAAATGATAATTACCGTACCATTGGCATTGAAGATTTTCAGTCTCAACACCAAGAAAAGCCTGCACCGCTACACGCTGGAGAATGCTTTGCTAACCTATCATCGCTGGAGCGTACTTCGCCTTTGCCTCCTGTTGGCAAGCACCATTGTGGGCGTCGTGTCGTATTACTTCACCTTCAGCACCACGGGACTCCTTTGCGCTGCCATCACGTTTCTCACCATCATCTATTGCTACCCATCGTCCCACCATCTGCATCAGTACATCGACGACTGCCGCAATGATGGGTGAGTTAAAAGCTAAAAAGCCCCCTCCAGCCCCCTCCAGCTCCCCCAAGGGGGAGTGAATAACCATCCGGACGGCTTCTCCTCCCCTTGGGGAGGTTGGGAGGGGCAAGAGGGGGCTATTTTTCGATTACTACGTTGTTCCTTGTCCTTTGTACTTTGTATTTAATTTAGGGCTTTTCACTTTTTCAATATCATGCAATTATCCATCATTATTGTTAATTTCAATGTCAAGCACTTCTTGCATCAGTGCCTCCAGTCAGTGGAACGAGCCTGTGCAAACATCGATGCCGAAGTGATTGTGATTGATAATTGCAGCCAGGACGGTTCCATCGAATACCTTCAGCCACTCCATCCCAACGTCACGTTCATCCCCAATACCCAGAACCTCGGTTTCGCCAAAGCCAACAACATAGGCATACGGCAGTCGAGAGGAGAATACGTCTTGTTGCTCAACCCCGACACCTTCATCACAGAGCGTACCCTCACCGACTGCATCTCCTTCATGGACTTGCATCCCGAGGCAGGAGGAGCAGGCGTGAAGATGCTCAATCGCAATGGAACCTTTGCACTCGAATCACGACGTGGCATCCCAACCCCCTTCGTGGCATTCTGCAAGATGTCGGGACTCTGTTCCCTTTTTCCCCGCAGTCGAGTCTTTGGAAAGTACTATATGCAGTATCTCGACAAGGAAGAAGAGAACCCTATCGAAATCATCAGTGGAGCATTCATGTTCCTTCGCCGTTCCACCCTCAACCGCAGCGGACTCCTCGATGAAGACTTCTTCATGTATGGCGAAGACATCGACCTTTCCTATCGCCTGCTCCTGACGGGACAGCAAAACTTCTACATACCGACCCCCATCTTTCACTACAAGGGTGAGAGTACACAAAAAAACAGCTATCGCTACGTCCACAATTTCTACAAGGCGATGCTCATCTTTTTGCGAAAGCACTATGGACACCTCGGGCTCCTCTATGCCCTGCCCATCGAGTTTGCCATCTTCCTGAAAGGATTCATGACATACGCCAACCTCAAACTCATTCGCTCCAAGCAGGACGTGAAGGGCGACTTCGACTACATGAAGGAACGCAGCTATGCTTTCTGTGGAAGTGCAGACGATTATAGCCTTGCGCAGTCGGCCATGTCGCGCTATTCCATTGCCGTGCAGCACATTTCTGCTGAAACGCCCCTCGAACTGATGACCCAGCTCCGCGACCTGCGTCCCGACTATATCATCTTCAATGCAGAGACCGTCAGCTACGCCACCATGCTCCAGCAGCTGCAACTCACGTCAACAGCTCCACACGCACCCCTGTTGGCAACCTTCTATCCATCTGCCAACAGAATCATCACCGATTCATACGTGTTTGAATAAACGAGGAGGATTTTTCAGTTTTTGTGTTATATGTTTTGCAGATTAAAAGAAAAGTTGTAAATTTGCAAGCGATTTCGAATCGAAACAGCGATAATAACAATAATTTGTAATCAGACAGGAAGAAAATGACTTTTGCCCATCACCATATCCACCATGTACGTTTCAGCGAGTAATCTCGGTGGACTTCAGCGATGTGTGTGGAATGCTTGCAATGGTTTGCAAAAGCGAAACAAAAAGATAACGTTGGAGGGCTCACCGAAGGAGGTTGGCTCTCTCTTTTTTTTATGTCAAAAGTCAAAGGTCAAAAGCGACCTTAGACCTTCGACAAAATATAACCATACAGAAAACAACAAAGACGTATGTTAAGAATAGCAGTACAATCGAAAGGTCGTCTGTTTGAAGACACGATGGCGCTTCTGCAGGAGGCTGGAATCAAAGTGGGGTCATCAAAGCGCACGCTACTTGTGCAGTCGTCGAATTTTCCCATCGAGGTGCTTTATTTGCGCGATGACGACATTCCGCAAACCGTGGCAAGCGGTGTTGCGGACATAGGCATCGTGGGTGAGAACGAGTTTGTGGAGCGCAACGAGGATGCGGACATTGTGAAGCGTTTGGGCTTCAGCAAGTGCCGATTGTCCTTGGCCATTCCGAAGAGTGTGGACTACACAGGGCTGGAGTGGTTCAACGGCAAGAAGATTGCCACGTCCTATCCGGGCATTCTCCGTCGATTCATGCAGGAGAAGGGTATCGACATGGATATCCACGTGATTCAGGGTTCGGTGGAGATTGCGCCAGGCATCTGCTTGGCTGACGGAATTTTCGACATTGTCAGTTCGGGCAGCACGCTGGTGAGCAATAATCTGCGCGAGGTGGAAGTGGTGATGAAGAGTGAGGCTTTGCTGATTGGCAACAAGAATCTCGACGAGGATAAGAAGGCGATTCTTGAAGAATTGCTCTTCCGCATTGATGCAGTGAAGGCTGCTGAGGATAAGAAGTACGTGCTGATGAATGCGCCGACCGACCGAGTGAAGGATATTATCAGTGTGCTTCCTGGCATCAAGAGCCCAACGGTGATGCCTTTGGCTACTGATGGCTGGAGCAGCATCCATACGGTGCTCGACGAGAAGCGTTTCTGGGAAATTATCGGTCAGCTCAAGTCGTTGGGGGCTGAAGGTATTCTGGTGCTTCCCATTGAGAAAATGATAATTTGAAAAGACCCCTCCAGCCCCCTCCAGCTCCCCCAAGGGGGAGTGAATAGCCATCCGGACGGCTTCTCCTCCCCTTGGGGAGGTTGGGAGGGGCTGGGTGACTACTCCCTCCCCCACAGGGAGGGTTGGGGAGGGTCCCTTTTTTAACTTTTTACTTCCCAAAAACTTACTTGTTTTCATGAAAATCATAAAATATCCCAGTCGCTCGGAATGGAAGAGTCTGTTGACTCGTCCGCAGAAGGACCAGAAGGACTTGTCGGCTTTGGTGCAGGCGGTACTCGACCGCGTCAAGGCTGAAGGCGATGCTGCGGTGAAGGATTACGAACGACAGTTTGACCATGCAGAACTCGACTCCTTGCAAGTGAGCGAGGCGGAAATGGAGGAGGCTGAAGCGCTCGTTGGTGATGAACTCAAGGATGCTCTTTGCTTGGCTCATGCCAATATCGAAAAATTCCATGCTGCGCAGCGATTCGAAAGCAAGAAGGTGCAGACTCAGCCTGGAGTGGTTTGCTGGCAGAAGGCGGTTCCTATCGAAAAGGTTGGTCTCTATATCCCTGGCGGCACGGCTCCTCTTTTTTCCACAGTGCTGATGCTTGCCACTCCTGCAAGGATTGCTGGATGCAAGGAAATTGTGCTTTGCTCTCCACCTAATAAGGAAGGCAAACTGAACCCAGCCATTCTGGTGGCTGCCCGCATAGCTGGTGTGAGCAAAATCTTCAAGGCGGGAGGTGTACAGGCGATTGGTGCCATGGCATACGGTACGGAGAGTGTGCCCAAAGTGAGCAAGATTTTTGGTCCTGGCAATCAGTTCGTGGTTGCTGCCAAGCAAGCTGTATCGCTTCGTGATGTGGCTATCGATATGCCTGCTGGTCCAAGCGAAGTGGCAGTGGTGGCTGACGACAGTTCGAACCCTCAGTTTGTGGCAGCAGACCTCCTCTCGCAGGCAGAGCACGGCATCGACTCGCAGGTGGTGCTGATTAGCGACTCTGAGCGAATGATTGAGGAGGTGCAGGCAGAAGTGGAGAGGCAAGTGAAGCTCCTCCCCCGTTTCGCTATGGCTGAGTCTTCTCTTGGCCATTCGCTTTTCATCCTTGTGCATGACAAGGAGGAAGCCATCGACATCACGAATGAATATGCACCTGAACACTTGATTTTGGCTGTGAGCGACTATGCGGAGATGGCTGAACGGGTGGTGAATGCAGGTTCTGTTTTCCTCGGAAAGTATTCTTGTGAGAGTGCTGGCGACTATGCCTCGGGCACGAACCACACTTTGCCAACGAATGGTTATGCCAAAGCTTATAGTGGTGTGTCGCTCGACAGTTTCATCCGTAAAATCACTTTCCAAGAACTCACCGAAGAGGGCATCCGCAGCATCGGACGGGCTGTGGAAGTGATGGCAGAGAACGAGCAATTGGATGCACACAAGAATGCAATGACATTGAGGATGAGAAGTGAAAAAGGGGACCCTCCCCAACCCTCCCTGTGAGGGAGGGAGAAGATACCCAAGACCCACCCCAGCCCTCCCTGTGAGGGAGGGAGTAGTCACCCGGATGGCTATTCTCTCCCTTCGCAGGGGAGTTGGAGGGGTCTTGGGCTGGAGAGGAAAAAAATCCCTTTAAATCCTTAAAATCCCTGATTTAAATCTCAGAAACTTAAATATCAATGAAAGAGTTGAAGACATTGGTTCGCCCGAACATTTGGAGTCTGAAGCCTTATAGTTCGGCTCGCGATGAATACAAGGGAGTGACGGCTGAAGTGTTTCTTGATGCCAACGAGAATCCCTACAATCGCCCTATCAATCGTTATCCTGACCCTTTGCAGGAAGAATTGAAAGCTGCTATTTCGCCCATCAAGGGTGTGCCAGCCGAGAACATCTTTTTAGGCAATGGTTCTGACGAAGCCATCGACTTGGTCTATCGCGTGTTCTGCAATCCTGGCAAGGACAACGTCGTTGCCATCGACCCGACGTATGGCATGTACGAAGTGTGTGCTGACATCAACGATGTGGAATATAGAAAAGTGACACTCGATGAGCATTTCCAATTCCGTGCCAGCGACCTGTTGGCAGTTTGCGATGGATTCACCAAAGTCATCTTCCTTTGTTCGCCCAACAATCCTTCGGGCAATCTTCTTTTGCGCAGCGAGGTTGAAACCGTCTTGCAACAGTTCGAAGGCATCGTGGTGGTAGATGAAGCTTATTCTGATTTTGCCGAGCAACGACCTTTCCGTTGCGATTTGCAGCAATATCCCAATATCGTAGTGCTGAACACGTTTTCCAAGGCATTTGGTGCAGCAGCCATCCGTTTGGGAATGGCATTCGCTTCAACAGAAATCATCGAACTGTTCAACAAGGTGAAATATCCTTACAACGTGAACAAGTTGACACAGGATTGTGCTCTTGAAGAACTCAGGGATGTAACGAAAATCCATCAGCGCATTGTGATGATCAAGGAAGCGCGAGCATCGCTGATGCAGGCATTTGCCGAACTCCCTATCTGTACGAAGGTTTTCCCTACAGATGCCAATTTCTTCTTGGCACGCGTGACGGATGCCAACGCCATTTACGACTACTTGGTGTGTCATGGCATCATCGTTCGCAACCGCCATCGTGTCACTCTCTGCGGCAATTGCCTCCGCATCACGATTGGTACAAAGGAAGAAAACACTCGCCTTCTGAGTGCGTTGAGACAATATCGCTAAATTATGAAACAAGTTCTTTTTATAGACCGCGACGGAACCATCTTGGTGGAGCCCGAAGACGAGCAGATTGATTCGTTTGAGAAGTTTCAATTTGTGCCTGGAGTCATCCGCAACCTTCATTTCATCCGCACGCATCTCGACTTCGAATTGGTGATGGTGAGTAATCAGGATGGATTGGGAACAGATTCCTATCCTGAACACAGCTTCTGGCCTACCCACAATCTGATGCTTCAGACGCTGAAAGGCGAGGGTATTGAATTCGATGACATACTCATCGACCGTTCTTTCCCTGAGGAGCATCTGCCTACTCGCAAGCCTGGCACGGGAATGCTGACGAAATACATGCAAGGTGACTACGACCTTGCCAACAGTTATGTGATTGGCGACCGCCAGACCGATGCACAATTAGCAGTGAACTTGGGATGTAAGTCGCTCATTCTTTCTGACGAACTCGACTGGAACCGCATCGCGGAAATCCTCTTTGCAGGAGAACGCACGGCTTCTGTTCGACGCACAACGAAAGAAACCGACATCGACATCAGTCTATGCCTTGATGGAACAGGTAAGAGCGATATTTCCACGGGACTCGGTTTCTTCGACCACATGCTGGAGCAGATTGCGAAGCACGGAAGTATTGATTTGAAGATACACGTGAAGGGGGATTTGAATGTGGATGAGCAC
>OCVV012840561.1_pt1 | contig 57292 bp, 59 predicted proteins | sample 1539721 | NCBI WGS metagenome assembly OCVV01 (sample SAMN02144230, study PRJEB22623) | gut metagenome | biome: sheep rumen | host: Ovis aries | place: New Zealand
TGTTAAATTGAATGCATTTAAAAAAAATATCAACGCGATAAAATTATATGAAAAACTTGGATTTAAAGAACATTCAAGCTTCTATATTAATACATTATAAAAAAACATATATGTGAATAAAAGATTTTGAAAATTCAATTGGTGAAAGATTGGATTAATAAATTACGTATTTATTCCGCATTATAAGTCTAATTATCATAAAGCACACTTAATAGATAAAATAGTCGATACTTGCGAAAGAGACAATATTTCGTATAAAGCATTAAGTGATGGAGAGTTTATCATAGAAAATACTAGTAGTAATTGATAAAGAAAGGTTGGAGTCATGGATATTTTACAGACAACTTTGTGTATATTAAAAAAGGAAGACAGGGTTTTATTAGCACTAAAAAAAAGAGGATTTGGAAAAGGAAAATACAATGGGATAGGTGGCAAACTTGAGAATGGTGAAACACCTGAAAAAGCAATGCTTCGTGAATGTAAAGAAGAAGTTGGCGTACTGCCAACAAACTATGAAAAAGTAGGTTATATTTTTTTTGAGGAATATTATAAGGGTCAAAAAGAAAAAATTGGATTTCATCTATATATTGCCACAGATTGGGAAGGAACAATAACGGAGTCAGACGAGATGAAGCCTAAATGGTTTCCAATTGAAGAGATACCTTATGATGAAATGCTTCCAGACGATAAATATTGGATGCCATTAATCTTGCAAGGTAAAAAAATAAAAGCTTACTTTAACTTTGATGAGAATTGGAATATCATATCAAGTAATATTGAAGAAGTTAAGAAAGTCGATTAATATAGGAGGCATTATGATTAATACATGGTGGTTTAATTTAGGGTTATATTTATTTTTGTACGTTGTTTTTACACAATCATATAAATTGGCAACTAAAAATAGTAAGAATGATGGGGCATTGACAGTGCTATTGCAGTTTTTAGGTGGTTTTATAGTTATTTTGTTTGCACCATTATTTCAATTTCAATTTCCAAGTAGCTATAAAGTATGGGCATTTTTAGGAATTGCATGTATATTTTATGCTATTGCAGATAGAGTTAATACAACAGCTCGAAGAGGACTAGAAGTTTCCACATATAGCATTTTAGGGCAATTATCAACAGTATTTTTAATTTTATGGGGAATTCTGTTTTTTAAAGAGGAAATTGTTTTAAAAAAGATTATAGGAGCATTGTTAATATTAACTGGAAACATTATTGTTTTATATCAAAAAGGTAAGTTTGAATTAAATAAGTACGTTATATTTAGTCTTATAGGAAATTTATCACTATCAATAGGAATATCTGTTGATGTTGGTATATCTGATCAATTTAATATGCCAATATATGTAGCATTAACTTTGATAGTACCATCCCTTTTGGTACTTTTGGTTGACAAAATAAATATTCTTGATGTTGTTAATGAATTTAAAAATGGAAACAAGAAAGCGATACTTCTAGTTGGTGGCTCTTGGGGAATCATGCTTGTATTAATGCTTAGAGCATATCAGTTTGGTAGTGTGACGACCATAGCCCCAATTGCTTCGATAACTACTATTTTAAACGTATTTGTAGCTTATTTCTTGTTAAAAGAAAAAAGCTCTATATTAAAGAAGTTGATAGCAGCATCAATTGTTGTTTTAGGCATAGTTTTAATAAAAATATAAGAAGGAAGATTTGAAATGATATATGTAATAAGACATGGGCAAACGGACTGGAATATCCAGAAAAGAGTGATGGGAAGACATGATGAACCATTAAATGAAACAGGATTACATCAAGCTGAAGAAGCCAAAAATAATTTAATGAATACCAAAATTGATATTATTATTTGTTCTCCATTAAAGAGAGCTAGACAAACTGCAGAAGTTATTAATGAAGGTAGAAATATACCAATAGTTTACGATGATAGAATTACAGAAAGAGACTTTGGTGAGTTTGAAGGTAAACAAACAAAAGATTTTGATTTTAAGGGATTTTGGAATTTTTATAAAAATGAGCAATATCAACGTGCAGAGAATATACAAAGCTTTTTTGAAAGAATAGATGGATTTTTAAACGACATAATAAAAGAGTATAAAGGAAAAAATGTTTTAGTTGTAGCGCATGGTGGTGTAAGCATTCCAATTAATTGTTTTTTTAATAAAAATATACCTGAAGGATCACTTATAGATGCTGGAGTATCTCTTGGAAATTGTCAGGTATTATCTTATGACCCAAATTATTTAGGATAAAGAGGTATGTATATGGAAAAATATGTACGTGTAATGAATGAACAAAAAAGCGATGCAGGAGGATTTGAATACAAATTAAATGAAATAAATGTTTCGAATAACTGGAACCCGAAAGAAAAGGAACCCGATAAAATGGGAGGGTTTAATTTTAGTACAGAAGATAAAATTTTAAGATGGCTTCATAGAGGCGACACTTTATATGATGTGATTATACCAGAAGACACAGAGGTAATACTATGTGATGTAGAAAAAGGGGTTTGGAGAGCTAATAAAATAATAGTTACTAATCCTAGAATAATAACAAATGAAATGGTGATTGAACTTTATAAAAAAACAACATTATCTAATGCAGTAATAGCGCAGTGTTTACAAACACTTTTATGGAAAAATAGAATAGAAATTAGTAAATATATTATAAATGACAGAGTTAATAAAGATAATGTAGACGAATATATAAGTGAATTTGAAAATTACACCAAAAAATCAGAAGAATTTAATTATAACGATTTAGGAGAAAGTAGTAGAATAATTTATGATATGCTGAGAAAAATAAAGTATCTATAGGAGGGTATGTATGTTAGAAGATTATATTGAAGAATTAAAACCATATGTTATTAGTCTATTTAAAAACGATTCAAGTGGTCATGATATTAGTCATTTAATAAGAACTATGAGAACAGCTTTATATATTCAAGAAAAAGAAGGTGGAGATAGGATTATTATTGGTATATCTGCTTTTTTGCACGATGTACATAGGATTATGCAGAATGAAAGTGGAAAATTTGTTTCACCAAAGGATTCCATACCTCAGGTAAAAGAGATTTTAGCGCATATTAATTTGAGTGAAGAGCAAATAAGTAAGATATGCTATTGTATAGAGTACCATGAAGAATACAATTGGAATGGAAAAAACGTAGACGATATTAATACATTAATTCTTCAAGATGCAGATAATTTAGATGCAATTGGTGCTATAGGCATAGGAAGAACATTTTCTTACAGTGGTTCTCATAAAGTGGTTATGTATGATGATTCAATTCCGTTAAATGAGGAAAATGATTATTCAGAGGCTAATGGTAATGATCCATCTACTATTCATCATTTCTATCATAAACTTTTTAAACTAGGAAATAATATGAACACTAAAACAGCGAGAGAAATGGCTAATAGAAGGACAGAGTTTATGAAAGATTTTGTAACAGAGTTTTTAAACGAGTGGAATGCTAATTCTTAAATTTATATAAATGACAAAAGATAAAGTGAGTTTACTTATAAAAAATGGGAGTCTTGATATGGAAAGAGAACAAATATTAAAAGAAATTGATAATTGGAAGGATAAAGATTTTTTAAAAAGAGTGGCAGAAGAATTAAATGGATATTCCCAAAAAATAGATGCAATTCTATATAAAAGATATATGGGAAATATATCAGAGCTAGCATACCCAGAACTGGTAACTGAAGCAATAAAAAGATTAAGAAAAAGAAATCTCATTGATGAAGAAAACAATCTAATAAAAAGGGAAAATGATGTTGTTTTTGATTTCGATGTTGATGTAATTAATGGAGCACACGATAGTGCGAGAGATAAAATAGTTTTTAATCCAAAGGGTGCTAAATGTTTTTATGATTCCTACTTACAATTTGCAGATGGAAAAAAAGATGGAATAAGAGATTTAGACTACAAATTGGATATTAACCAATTACCAGAATTAACTCCTCCAGAAATACTTTATTGGTGTTATCAAAATGGTATTACCTATGAACAATTTTGCAAAGTAACATTATTACATGAGAATGTTCATAAGTGGACGTTTAGGGGGGCAACAGGTATGGCTGCTCTAATGATGGGAAAAGACGAAATAGCATTAATAGAGGGACTTGTTGAGCAAGAAGCAAGAGAAGTAGCAAGTGAAAATCCAGAATTATTATATGTGCATTTCTTTAGAAATGAAGAAGTTGATTTCGTTAAGCCTTTTTGTGAATACCAAAATCCTAAATATTTCTTATTATGCTCTAGTGCTGAAAAATTTGAATTCTCGGCAATCAGTAATTTTTTACACTCAAAAGGTGTGCCTAGTAAAGATTTGCCAAAAAAATTTAATGAAATGGTTTCAAAAATTGACGATTATTGTTACAAAAAATTTTCAGGAAAACCAACATCTGATTTTGAAAAAACTTTTTATGATATATTTTTATCAAAAGAACAAGCATCAAGTAAAGGAGCAGCTGGTACATTTTCTGATTTCAATGGGCAAAGTTTTGATGATGGTACAGGACGGAAATGGAAGATAGTAGCATATGGACATATTAAAAGAAAAAAATAAAGTAGTGAAAATAGAAGACTTAATAATAGAATATGATAAATTACAAAAAAAATATGGAGCAAAAGAATTAGATTCAATATATAACGGTGGTTGTGAGAATAATCCCAATATATGTTTTGTGTTTATGAATCCAACAGGTAGAAATATTGCTTCAGATAAATCGTGGAATGGCATAAAGGCACCATGGATTGGTACTAAGAATATTTGGGATTTGTTTTATGAACTGGATTTACTAGATAAGGATATATATATTAGGATAAAAGCAATTAAAGGAACTGAGTGGACAGAGGAATTTGCAAATGATGTTTATGATGATGTGAAAAAAAATAAATATTTTATTACCAACTTAGGAAAGTGCACCCAAATAGATGCAAGACCTTTACCAGATAATGTATATAAGGAATACTTACATTTACTTGAAAAAGAAATAGAGATTATTAATCCTAAAGTAATTGTATTATTTGGAAATCAAGTGTCATCAATTGTTTTAAATAAAAAAATATCGGTTTCTCAATGTAGAAAGCAAGAATTTAAAAAAGAGATTAACGGTAAAATCTATAAATGCTATTCAGTGTTTTATCCTGTCGGTAATGGAAGATTTAATATTGAAAAATCAATTGAAGATATTAGGTATATTATTGGAAACATTTAAAACACTAATTTTAGATATGATAAAGACGAGGTGATTATAATGACAGTTATTCTAGATAGAGTAAAAGAAGAAAACAGAGATGTGTTATATAGATTACTAGAGTATTCTTTATTTGAAGAAAGTTTAAATGATGGAAACGAAATGAATGATGATGCAATATTTGAATACAAATACTTTGATTCATATTTTACTGATAATGATAGAGATGCATTTTTTGTTAGAGAAAAAGAAACCAATAAGCTACTTGGTTTTGTTATGATAAACACTTATATGCAAAAATGTATTGATGGACACAGTATTGCAGAATTTATGATAATTCCAAAATATAGAAGAAATAAAATTGGTAGAAAAGTTGCTGTTGAGTGCTTTGATATGTATAAAGGTAATTGGGAAGTATCACCTTCATATGGAAGCGATGTTGCATATAGCTTTTGGAAAAAAGTAATTGATGAATATACAAATAATGATAATAAATTAAATGATGGTGTATTTATCTTTAATAATAAATAAAGGAGATAATATGAAATAAGGACCTATATATAAAATAGCTAAAAGTGTTATGCACTTATTTTTAAAGTATTAAAGAAAAGGAAGAAATATTATGAAAGTTTTATATTTTGATTGCTCAAGTGGAATTTGTGGAAATATGGTACTTCGGTAGTTTAACAGAGATAATTGGGGACGAAAAATACCTAATAGAAGAATTAAAAAAGTTAAATGTTGATGGATATAAAGTAGAAATATTAAAAAAAGATTCTTACGGAATAAATGGAACATATGTTAATGTAATTGTTGATGGAGAAGATGAATATGGACATGTTCATCATATACATGATGACAATCATCAGTACCATGAGCATGAACACCATCAACACCACGAGCATAGAAATATAGACGATGTTAATAAAATAATTGATGATAGTAGTTTAGATGGTAAAGTAAAATCTTTGGCAAAAGATATTTTTCTAAAAGTTGCTAAAGCCGAAAGTAAGGTTCATGGAAAACCAATTAGAGAAGTACATTTTCATGAAGTTGGAGCCATTGACTCTATTATTGATATTGTCGGAACAGCCATTTTAATCAATAAAATAAATCCAGATAGAATTATATCTAGTACTGTTAATGAAGGATATGGATTTATAACATGTGCTCATGGAAAAATGAGTGTGCCTGTTCCAGCAACTTCAGAAATTTTTGCTAGTGAAAATGTAAGATTCAAACAAGTAGATGTTGATACAGAACTTGTTACTCCAACAGGAGCAGCAATTATTTCTACTTTGGCTAAAAGCTATGAAATAATGCCAGAAATGATATTAGAAAAAGTAGGATTTGGAGCAGGTTCAAAGGACGTTGGATATGCTAATATGTTAAAAGTATATTATGGTGAAGTAGTAGAACCAAAATCTGATATGTATGTTATTGAAACAAATATAGATGACTCAAATGGAGAAATTCTTGGATATACAATGGAAAAATTACTTCAAAATAAAGCAAATGATGTATTCTATACGCCAATATATATGAAAAAAAATAGACCAGCGTATAAATTAGAAGTAATTTGTAATAGAGAGAATTTAGATGATCTTTTAGAAATAATTTTTAAAGAAACAACAACAATTGGAGTTAGATTTTATGAAGTAGATAGAGTAGAACTAAAAAGAAAAATAATAGAAATAGATACCCAATATGGTAAAATTCAGTGTAAAGAAATAATAACACCCAAGGGAAAAATATATAGATATCCTGAGTATGAATGTATAAAAAAGATAGCAGAAAATAATGATATTTCATTAAAAGATTTATATAAATTGGTATAACAATAATGTATTAAATAGTATTCAAATATAAATACTTGATTTCTTTTTTATAATAAATATATTGCTATATTTTGAGATTGTGATTATCCATATGACCGGTTAACTATTATGTATAACTCGATTTTGGATTAGTCAAACATAATAAATAAGTTAAAAATTGACGGAATTATACTAAATTTCGTCTTTTTTATGGTATAATTTTATTGATTTTAAAAAAGGAGAATTTATTATGATAAGAGATTTTATATATTATATGCCAATAGTTATTTCCGTTATAGGAATATTATCAATAGTTTTTGCATTGAAAAATAAAAGTAGAAATAATAATAAATTTATAATCATTTTTAATATAATAAACATATTATATTTGTTTGTTATATCAGTATTAATACATAATTTTTTACCAATAATTGTTGATTTAACACTTTTAATAATTTGGCTTATTTCGATTATTGGAGGTATTTTATATTTAATATCAACAATCATTTGTATTTGTAAGAGAAAAAAATTAAATGATAATTCTGAAAATAAATCAAATTTAAAAATACTTAAAATAATACTTTTATTTCCAATTATTATTTTCACTTTTATTCTATGCAAAGAAGTATATTTAATAAATAATAGTGAATTTATACTAGAATATCATTCAAGAGGAAATGGTGGATTTGGTGATTCATATGATTTTGTGTATGTAGTAAGTGATAAGTATTGTAAAGAGATTAGTATCAATGTAGGTTTATCTTATAATTATTATAATAAAATGTTTTTGCCTAAAAAATTGAAAGAAGTAACTGAAAATGAATTACTAAATAAGGGATTTAAAGTTGTAATAGAAAATCGATATATTAATGTTTATAAGAACCAAAAGTTAATTCATAAGAAAGAATTAAATGAAAACTATTTTAATCCTGAATTAGATAGTGTATATTACAATGAATATTAAGTATGAAGGATGGCCATTAAATATTGAAGAATTAATGGAAAATCTTCAAATTATGTGGGATTATTTGTGTTTGAATACCAAGCCCGAGAAAGGTGACTGTATTATTGGATTAGGAAGTATCCTTACTTTAGTTCCAAAAAAATGTGCAGAACTGCATAATCGAATACTTTAAGAAAAAGGAGGAGACATAATGGCAAAAGTAAAATTAACTATTACGGAAAGTAAATGTAGATTGGGATTTCAAAAAAAGACAAGAATATATAATAGATGAAACGATATGTCCTCCAATTTGTATGGAATTATGGCATTATGCTTATCCATACGTTTGGGCATTATTAAATGGTGGAGAATTAGATAATGGAGATGCTAAATCAAAATCATTTAATATAATTTGCCCTGATGAGGGTAGAGTACATTGAAAACACTCACTTTTTGGATTAGAGATTTTTCCGTATTTAGTATAGAGGGAGAATTTAAATGATAAATATTAAAGAAAATATAAAAAACGTAGAAGAATTTAATTTATTATATGATGATGTTGGCTGGGGAGCATATGATGATAATATTACACAAAAAGCATTAGATAATACATTTTATTCAGTAAGTGCTTATGATGGTAATAAGATTGTTGGGTATGGAAGAATAATAGGAGATACGATATGTTTTTTGTATATACAAGATATTATGGTAAAACCAGAATATCAAGGTAATAAAATAGGAACCATGATAATGAATAAATTATTAGAGAAAATAAATGAAATCAAACAAGAAAATCCTGATTTAAGAGTATATCTAGGATCTTCAAAAAATAAAGAAGAATTTTATGAAAAATTTGGATTTATAAAAAGAATTGATGCTGATTTAGGATATGGAATGATTTTAAATAAATAGAAGAAAAGTGAGTAATATGGAAGAAAAAAAAGAAAAGTTGCCAGGTACCAGGATACAGTGCGAAAAACCAATTTATGGAAATTTCTACTCAAATCATTGATAATACTGAATTTTTAAAATGGGGATTTTTACATTTTTAAATGAAACGAGGTATAATAATGAGTAAAAAAATTACGATAATAATGTATATAATATCAATTTTAAGCTTAGCTATTGGTTTAGCTTTATTAGTATATAAATGTACCAATGGTCAATATGTCTTTAATAAAGCTCAAGTTATTGAAATTCAAGGAGATATTCTTAAAGTTGAAGCGGGTTCTCAATATGGAGATCCTATAATATACGAAATAAAAAAACCTTTTTATAAAAAAGTTAACAATGGCGATTATATAAATATAAAAATTAAAGATGGAATTATTAAATATGCTGTGTTAAGTGAGGATTTAGAGTCAATAATAGCTATAACCTTCCCCAATATAGCTTTATTATGTCTCTTTATTTTGATTTGCTTTACAGGCACTCATAATAAAAAAATTAATAGATTAAGGAAGTGAAATAGATGGAAGAAAATAAAACTAATATAAACTGGTACCCTGGCCATATGGCTAAGACCAAAAGGCAAATAGAAAACGATTTGAAATTAATAGATGTTGTAATAGAGCTTATAGACAGCAGAATACCTATTTCGAGTAGAAATCCAGATATAAAAAAATTGATAAGCAATAAAAAAAGAGTTATTGTGTTAAATAAATCAGATATGGCAGATGATAGCCAGAACAAAAAATGGGCTGAAAAATTGTCTAAAGAAGCTCCAACAGTTATAGCTGATTGTAATAGTGGTAGAGGCGTAGATAAGATTTCAAAAAAAATAGATGAGCTTATGAAGGATGAAATTGAGAAGCAAAAAGCTAGAGGTAGAATAAACAAAACAATTAGAGTTATGATATTAGGTATTCCAAATGTTGGAAAATCAACATTAATTAATAAAATGGCTAAAAGTAATAGAGTAGCTGCTAGCAATAAGCCTGGTGTAACAAGACAAAATCAATGGATAAGGATTTCAAAAAATCAGGAGCTTCTAGATACACCTGGAGTATTATGGCCAAAATTTAATGATGAAGTTGGATTAAATCTAGCATATACTGGTTCAATAAAAGATGATATTTTGGAGACTACAGAAATTGCATATGAGCTTTTAAAGAAATTAGTAGAGAATTATAAAGATGATGTTTTAAATAGGTACAATATTACTAAAGAAGAATATGAAGATATTTTAAAAAATGGAAACCCAACATACGAGCTAATGCAATTTATTGCTAGAAAAAGAGGCGCTTTAGTCCAAGGTGGCACTGTTGATGAAGAAAAAGTGGCTAGAATTATTATAAATGATTTTAGAGCTTGTAAGATTGGAAGAATAACATTAGAGAGAATATAGGAAGGAATTGATAATTTGGATTTTATAGATAGAAATAAAGATTTATCAGATGTTAAAATGCTATCACCATTGGTATGGGCTTATGTTGGTGATAGCGTATATGAGATGTTTGTTAGAACATCTCTAGTAAATCACTCAAATGCAAAACCACACAAATTGCATATTGAGTCAATAAAATATGTCAAAGCTAAAGCACAGGCGGATATTGTTAAAAAATTAGATGAGTTTTTATCAGACGATGAAAAAGATATTGTTAGAAGAGGAAGAAATACTGAAAACCATCATGTTGCCAAAAATGCAGAAGTGGCAGATTATGCAATGTCTACAGGGTTTGAAGCTTTAATAGGGTATTTATATTTGACAAAGCAGGATAAAAGACTAAAAGAAATACTAGATAAAACTTTGGAATTACGTAGTTAATAATAAAAAGGAGAGTGTAACTAGTGTTGCACAAAGAGGAAAATGGAAAAAGAAATAACATATGTTACAGGAAATTGGGCTAAGATTGCAAGTGCCAAGCAAGCACTTGAACCATTAGGATTTATAATTAATTTTAAAAAAATTGAAACTCCAGAAATACAAGCAGATGATGTTACAGACGTGGCTAAATATTCAGCCAAATGGGCTAGTGAAAAATTAAAATGTGATGTTTTAAAAAATGACTCAGGACTTTTTATAGAAGGATTAAAAGGTTTTCCAGGAGTATACACGCACTATGCTGATGAAACGATAGGTGTAGATGGAGTACTAAAAATGATGGACGGAATGAAGAATAGGAATGCTTATTTTAAAGAGTCACTTGCTTATTGTGAATATGGAAAAGAACCAGTTGTTTTTGAAGGAATCACCAAGGGAAGAATAGATGTAAAAAAATCTGGGCAATATGGATGGAGCTGGGACTATGTTTTTATACCAGATGGACAAGAAAAGACTTTTGCATGTTTCCCAGACGAAGAAAGATGGAACCTATGGAACAGCGTTCACGCATATCAAGAATTGGCTAAGTATTTAGAAAATAAATAAAACCACTTGCCTTTTTATTATTTTTCGAGTATAATATCTCATGTGTGAGATATATGGTCCCTTGGTCAAGCGGTTAAGACGCCACCCTCTCAAGGTGGAATCATGGGTTCGATTCCCGTAGGGATCACCAAAAGAGAAAAAACAACGAAAGTTGTTTTTTTTTTCTTTTGGATGATACATTCGGGAATCGAAAAGGAGGAAAAGCAGAAAGGCAGCCAGTCGGCTGCCTTCTTGCATTTAAGTATCATCTAATAGGAATTCATTATTGTAAGATCTTAATCCACTTTATGCTTTCCAAATTCCGGATCGTATTTGGGATAAATTGCATTGATTTCTTCCTTGCTAGAATAAGAATTATAATTTAGGGCTTCAATCTTTTTTACCCATTCTTTATCTGGAAAATCATATCCTTTGTGGCGAAGTGTATAAATTGCGTGAAGTGCATCATTTCGACAAGAGTAAAACTCCTTATCGATTAACGGTAAAGGAAGTTTATTACCCTTATAATTTTGATCGTGATATTCCTCAAGCCATATCTTCATAACAACTTGCATTGTATTAATAGAAGAAAACACTTTATCATATAGTCCTTTGATGTCAGCTTCTTTTTGTAAACGTTCTTTTCTTTCATTCCATTGTTGTGTGACTTTTTATGATTCCGTGGATATTTAATTATTAGTCTCAAATATGAAATTCCATTACCTATAAGTTTAGCAATAAACTTAATAATATTGGTTATTCCTAGTAACACGGCTGTAATAAAAAGCGCAATGAGAAGAAACACAATTTCAATAGCATCTTTAATTGTTTTCATGTATACCTCCAAAAAGTAAAAATACTACTGTTAAATGCTACCTAATAAATATTACATTAGTGCATATTATAGCACATTTTGAAGTTTATGTAAATGTAAAAAAATTTCGTCAAAAGCGAACAAATGTATTGACTAATTAAAGATGTGGTGATATATTATTAGCAAACAAATATTCGCAAAGGAGCTTTTATGATTACAAATATTCATATAAAAAATATTGGAATAATAGAAGATATAACTATTAATTTTCAAAATGGTTTTAATGTCATTACAGGTGAGACTCGGTAGTGGAAAAACACTTATAATTGAGTCTTTACAATTATTATCAGGAGAAAAAGTTTCGAAGGATCTTATTAGAAGCGGAGAAAAAGAAGCAATTGTTGAAGCTGACATTGTTTTAGATGATACTACTAATAGAATATCGAGATGCATTAATATTAATGGCAAAAGCATATGTAAAATTAATGGTATAAATACAAAGCTTTCTGAGTATAAAGAGTACATGAAAGGTATAATAGATATTCATGATCAAAATGATAATCAAAATATACTTGATATTAATACTCATATTGAATTTGTTGATTTATATGCAGATGGAAGCTTAGACTATTTAAAAGATGAGTATGCCAATTTATATGAACAATATTTACATATAAATTCTGAACTTTCCAAAAACTATGGTGACGATAAAGAAAAACAAAGAATGCTTGATTTACTTAATTATCAAGTTAATGAGATAGAAAACGCAAATCTTAAAGAGGGCGAAGAAGAGCGATTAGAAGAAAGACGTAATATGATAATGGCGTCAGAAAAGATAATGACAAATCTATCAGAAGCAGAAATTCAGATTAATAATAATGTTTTAGATAGCTTGCAAATTGCTATGCACAATTTAGAAAAGATTGAGAAATACAATGAAAAATTTGGAAAATTAGCAGAAATCATAAAGGGAGCTTTCTATGATATTGAAGAAGTCGGAAGTGATATTTCAGGTTTAAGCAAAGATATGGACTATGATGAGAGAGAGCAAAACGACATAGAAGTTCGTTTAGATTTAATAAAGTCATTAAAAAGAAAATATGGAAACAATATAGAAGAAATTTTAGCATACAGAGAAAGGACTATTAAAGAAATACATGATATTGAAAACTTAGATGATTATATTTTAGAGCTTAAAGAAAAGAAAACTGAGTTAATTAAATCAATGCTTGAAGTATGCAAGAAAATCCACGATATTAGAGTTCAAAGTGCAGAAAAGCTTAGTCAAAATATTAATGTTGAATTAAAAGACTTAGAGATGTCAAATGCAAATTTTTCTGTTGAAGTGGAGTTCTTAGATAGCACAAAATTTAATAAAAATGGACTTGATAGGGTAGAGTTTATGATTACATCAAATATTGGTGAGCAAGAAAAACCACTTATTAAAATTGCTTCTGGTGGAGAAATGTCTAGAATAATGCTTGCAATAAAAAGCGTCTTAAGTAAAATATATCAAACACCAGTTATTGTATTTGATGAAATTGATACAGGTATTAGCGGAATAGCAGCTAATAGTACTGGAGATAAAATGAAAAATATTTCAAAATCACATCAAGTAATCTGTGTTACACATTTGGCTCCAATTGCTGCAAAAGGAGACCACAATTTCTATGTGTCAAAGCATGTTGAAAATCAAAAAACAAAGACAATAGTAAAGAAATTAGAAGAGTTAGAAGTCATCAAAGAAATTGCTAGAATCTCTAGTGGAAATATTACAGAGCTAGCATTAAACCATGCAAAAGAACTTAGAAATATGAAATGCGCATAATGATATTCTATTACCATCACCAAGTCAATAACTTGTAATCACTTGGTAAATGTGGTAATATGGGTACGAGAGATGAGGCATCAAAATGATTAATAAAATTTACGAAGAATATAATCAATGCACATTATGTCCAAGGATGTGTAAAGTTAATAGGAATGAAGGTCAAGCACGGAGTGTGTGGAGCATTAAATGTCATTAGATATTCATTAGCAAGTTTACACAAGTATGAGGAACCATGTATTAGTGGAGAAAATGGTTCGGGAACAATTTTCTTTGTTGGCTGCAATTTAAAATGTATTTTTTGTCAAAATTATAAAATCAGTTAGAATTATAGCAAGGACCATTCATACGAACATTCAGTACAAGAACTAGCCCAAGATATGTTGAATTTACAGAATAAAGGAGCTCATAATATAAATTTAGTTACTGCCTTTATGTATGTCCCACAAATTATTGAAGCTATTAATATAGCACGAAATAATGGATTACACATACCTATAGTATATAACTCGAGTGGATATGAGAGTGTTGATACTTTAAAAAAAATCCAAGGATATGTGAATATATATCTGCCAGATTTAAAGTACAGAGATGATAAATTGGGGAAAGCTTTTTCAAAAGTAGATGATTATTTTGAAAAAGCTTCCATAGCGATAGAAGAGATGTATAATCAAGTTGGTCTGCCTAATTTCGATGACAATGGAATGATGTATAGTGGAATGATAATTAGGCACTTAATACTTCCAGGCCATGTTCAAAATAGCATAGATGTGCTTAAATGGATTAAAGAAAAATTCGGTAAAGATATATGGGTTAGTATTATGGCTCAGTATTTTCCTACCAACAATATAGAATTATTAAAAAAATTTGATTTAAATAAAAAAATTACAAAGCAGGAATTAGAAATAATAGAAAACTTAGCGTTTGAAATGGATATGAACGGCTTTATACAAGACTTAGAAGAAAATGAAGAACAATATGTTCCAAATTTGTAATCAAATGTAATAAAAATGACATTTGCTATTTTTATATAATCGTGCTATAATATATTTACAAAGTGAATAGAAATTGATTTTCCCTGCGTAGTGCGTATAGGCAGAATTTTTAGAACCTACAAAGTTTTGGAGAAGGGAGACTAATCTCTAGATATGGCGTGTAGGCTTGCATTTATGTAAGAAACCCATAAGTATTTAGGACGTCACCCACCTGTGTGAGTACAGGTCCATAAAAATTCTTTTCATCTTACGGCTTAGACGTGGGGTTTTTTATGTGAAAAAAATTAACGGAAATGCTGTTAAATCGGCATTTCCGTTTTTTGATGGAAAAAAGAAACTCTTACGAGGAAAGAAAAAACATTTTCTAATGTAGAGATCAATCTGACTCTGCACCAGTTTGTCGGATTGCAATTCTGGGTATAAAGTTAAAGATATCAAGCAATATCTAGGCTAAACAAAAAGTTTTTATGTAGTTCGAAACAAAATTATAAAATCTGCCACATGATTTAGAGGTGAGGCTTTTTATGTTGATAGTAAGGCATATTTGTGGTAAAATAAACAATATTAGGAGCTAAAAAAATGAAAATTGATGAGATGACAAATCTTTTTTTAAAGATGTTAAGTGATGCTAAAATTGAAGATGGTAGAAATAAATATTTCATTTTAACTAAGAAGATTTTAAATTATTCGAAAGAATATATATTAATTCATGGAAATGAAGATGTTGAGTTAGAAGAGTTTAAAAAACTAGAGATGTATATAAATAAACTAATAGAAGGAATCCCTGTTCAATACCTAACAAATGAGCAGGAGTTTTATGGAAATAAATTTTATGTAGATGATAATGTACTTATACCTCAGCCTGATACTGAAATACTCGTAGAAGAAGCGATTAGTATAATAAAAAATGGGGATAAGGTATTGGATTTATGCACAGGTAGTGGTGCAATTGGGATATCTTTAAAGAAAAAATTTGCAGATAAAATAAATGTAATTGGGACGGATATTAGTAAAGAAGCATTAAGAGTGGCTAAAATGAATGCGGATGCAAATGAGGTTTTTGTTGAATTTGTGGAATCAAATATGTTTGATAAAATTGTGGAAAATGATTTTGATTTGATAGTGTCAAACCCTCCATATATTGAAACTAATGTAATAAAAACATTATCAAAAGAAGTACAAAATGAGCCACACATAGCACTAGATGGCGGAAGCGATGGACTGGATTTTTATAGAATTATTGTAAAAGAAGGCAAGGATTATTTAAAGTCTGGTGGATATTTAATAATAGAGATTGGATTTAATCAACGAGATGAAGTAATTAATCTATTAAAAGAAAATAATTATTTAGATATTTATTCCAAAAAGGACTACTCTGGAAATGATAGAATTGTAGTTGGAAGGAGAGGATAATATGTCTTTTTCAAGTGATATAAAAGAAGATTTAAGCAATGTTATTAATTATAAAAATAAAAAAATACTTGAAGCAGAAGCATTTGGCTTTTTGTTAACAGGAAATACGGTGCTTAATGAAGAATACATAGAATACTCAACTGAAAATGAATTTATAATAGAAAAGCTTTATAAAATATTATTTAATTTGCAAATAGATTATGAGCCAGATGTTATAGGAAAAGAGTATGTCGCGAGAATAAAAAGGGGAGAGGCTCTAAATGGTATTATCAAATTTGGCATTAACATAAATGAACAAGAGGAAAAAGCTCTCGTAAGGGGAAGCTTCTTAGGTGCTGGGAGTCTTACTGATCCGTCAAAACAGTATCATCTAGAGGTACTTTTTTTGGAAAAAAATAATGCTGAGTTTATTATGAATATCTGTAGAAAATACGATATAGACTTTAAAATGATTGAGGCACGAAAAAAATATCAAATATATTTAAAAGATGCTGAGAATATATCAAAGTTTTTAGCACTTATAGAATCTAATAAAGGTGTACTTGCTTTTGAAGATACGAGACTTACCAAAGAAATCAAAAATAATGTAAATAGACTGGTAAATTGTGAAACTGCAAATTTAAATAAAGTTGTTAATGCAGCTGTCAATCAAATAAACGACATAAAGCTAATTCAAAGGCTAAAAAAGTTTGATGAGCTTTCTGAGGAACTTAAGGAAATTGCAATGTTAAGATTAGAAAATCCAGATATGAGTTTGAAGGACTTAGGACAATTGCTAGAAAAACCATTAGGAAAGTCTGGAGTTAATCATCGCTTTCAAAAGATTCATGATATTGCAGAGGAATATAGACGTTAACTAATTAATTTAATAAATGCGAAGGAGATAAAATTGAAGGAAATAGGTATTTATATACATATACCATTTTGTAAAAAGAAGTGTAAATATTGTGATTTTACTTCTTTTTGTTTTGATGAGGAAAAAATAAAAGAATATTTTCGAGCTTTAAAAACTGAAATTCAAAATTTTAAACTCGATGATGATTTTTTTAATACATACAAAGTTACCACAATATATTTTGGTGGAGGAACACCATCGTACCCAGAAAGCAAGTACATTGTAAGAATTATGGATTTACTTAAAGAAAAATTTCATCTTAATTATGGAATAGAAAATAAAAATACTAGTGAAATAGAAACTACAATTGAGGTTAACCCGGGAACTGTAAACGAAGCAAAGCTTATTGAGTATAGGTTGTGTGGTTTTAATAGGATAAGCATTGGATTACAAAGTACAGACAATAGGTTGTTGGAATTGATTGGAAGAATTCATAAGTATAGCGAATTTATCAACACCTACAATATGGCTATGAATGCTGGATTTACAAATATAAATGTGGATTTAATGTTGGGGCTTCCTACTCAAACAGAAGAAGAACTCATTGAATCGGTACGCAAAGTAATAAATCTCCATCCATCTCATATATCAGTTTATTCGCTTATTTTAGAGGAGGGAACTCCGTTATATGAAGAAGTTCAAAAAGGAAAAGTAACGTTAATATCAGAAAGACTTGAAAGAAAAATGTACTGGGATGCAAAAGAATTGCTTGAAGGTAATAACTATAAACACTATGAAATTTCAAATTTTGCAATAAAAGGAAAAGAATCAAAACATAATATGAATTGTTGGAATCAAGAAGAATATTTTGGATTTGGTCTTGGGGCACATTCATATTTTAATGGTAGGAGATATTCTAATACGACCGACTTTGACAGCTATATCGAAAATAGTAATAACGTTCGTACTATTGAAGAAATGCAGAATAGTGTTTTAGAGAAATCTAAAGAATACATGATGCTCGGGCTTAGAAAAATAGATGGAGTTTCGATATCAAAATTTGAAGAATTATTTAATTTAAATCCGCTATACTATTTTAAAAAGGAAATTGATAAATTAACTAGTTATGACTTGATTGAAATAAATGACGACTATATTAGACTAACAAAAAAAGGTATAGATTTAGCTAATATTGTGTTTGAAGAATTTGTGTAATAATTGGACCACCTCTTTTGATAATTTTTTATTGTTAAGGGGCGGTCCTTTAAAAAAGTCTTGACAAACGAAAAAATAAGATATATTATATTAGCAGTCAAAACTCAAGTTTGCTAAAAAGAGGTGAAAAAATTGAGTGAAGAATTAGATAGAAGAAAGAAAAAAATATTACAAGCTATTATAGAAGAGTACATTGAAACCGCTGAGCCAGTAAGTTCTGGAAATCTTGTTGAAGAGTTAGATTGCAGTAGTGCAACGATAAGAAATGAGATGGCAGAACTTGAGAAAATTGGACTTATTGAGAAGACTCACACATCATCTGGACGTATTCCATCACAAAAGGGATATAGATATTATGTGGATGAACTTGTTAGGGATGATAAGCTTAGCAAAAAAGAAATGGAAATTATAAAAGAAAGATTAGAAACAAAGGTAAATAACTTAGAGGATTTAACTAGGATTGCAACAAATACTCTTTCTGAAATAACGCATTATACAACTATAGCAATTGCGCCAGATGTTCAAAACCATGCAATAGTTGATATAAAATTTGTTCTTCTAGGCAGTCGAGTACTTATGGCTTTGATTTTAACTGATTCGGGTATTATTAGAGAATCTGTAATCAAGTTTGATGAAGATTTGACACAAAAACAAGTTGACGATTTGACACAATTATTTAAAAGCAAACTTGTTGGTAAGCCTTTGGAAATTATTTCTGGACCAATTGAAAATTTCATTATGGATGAAATCAAAATGGGAATAGAAATAATAAAAAAGATAATAGATGAAATAAACAAGATTATTTTAAATTCAAAACAAGTATTTTTGGATGGTGCAAATAAAGTAACTGATTTGCCTGAGTTTAAAAAAGCAGATGTTGCAAGAGATTTTCTCAATGTATTAGATGCAAAAGATCTTGTGGCAGATGTTTTAAATACAGGTGTTGCAGAAGACATAAATATTTATATAGGTGAAGAAAGTGAAATGGAGGAACTTAAAAACTTTAGTATCGTAACTTTCAATCATCTACTTGAAGGAAAAGATATTGGTACAGTGGGTATTATTGGACCAACAAGAATGGACTATTCAAAGGTAATATCTGTTTTAAAGTACATTAGCAAAAAAATTAACGATGATTATAAAAATGGAAAAATTTAAGACATGGAAAGTGGGGATATAAATTGGAAAACGACGAATTAAATAATCCTAATAATGAAACAGAAAACAATAATGTAGAAAAGAACATAGACAACAATACAGAAAATGAAAATAAAAATGTTGATGTTAATTCAAACAATGATGGAAATAAGACTGAAGAAGTAGATGAATTAACAAAAGCTACAGAAGAGATAAAAGATTTAGAAGATAGATTTAAAAGAATGCTTGCTGAATTTGAGAATTACAAGAAGAGAACTCAAAAAGAAAAAGAAAACATTTATGGTATGGTTACAGGAGATGTACTTACAACTATGCTACCAATAATGGATAACTTAGAAAAAGCAGCAGAGGCAAAGACAGAAGATACTCAATATCAAGATGGAGTAAAGCTTGTATCAAGACAATTTGCAGAGGCACTTAAGTCTTTGGGGCTTGAAGAAATAGAATCTGTAGGGAAAAAATTTGACCCACAGTATCATGAAGCGGTTAGTCACATAGAAGATAAAACTAAAGGTGAGCAAGAAATTGTACAAGAATACAGAAAAGGCTATAAGATAGGAAACAAAGTAGTAAGGTATTCTATGGTTATTGTTGCAAATTAAAATGTCATTAAATTTTTATAGTTAAACTATAAATTATTATAAAAATAAAACAAAAGATAACAAAAGATAAGAATTATTATACATGAATATAAGGGAGGATTTCAAAATGGGAAAAATCATTGGTATTGACTTAGGAACAACAAACTCTTGCGTTTCCGTTATGGAAGGTGGAAAAGCTGTTGTAATACCTAATGCAGAAGGCAATAGAACAACCCCTTCTGTAGTAGCTTTCTCAAAAAATGGAGAAAGATTGGTTGGACAAATTGCAAAACGTCAAGCTGTTACAAACCCAGATAATACAGTTATATCAATAAAAAGAAAAATGGGAACAAACGAAAAAGTTAAAATTGAAGGAGACGAATTCTCACCACAAGAGATTTCAGCAATGATTCTTCAAAAGCTTAAAGCTGATGCAGAAAATTATTTAGGAACAACAGTTACACAAGCTGTTATAACAGTTCCTGCATACTTTAGTGATAGTCAAAGACAAGCAACTAAAGATGCTGGTAGAATAGCTGGACTTGAAGTTTTAAGAATTATAAATGAGCCAACAGCTGCAGCTCTTGCATATGGTATGGACAAAGAAACTGATCAAAAAATTATGATATATGACTTAGGTGGAGGAACATTTGATGTATCTATTCTAGATATTGGTGATGGTGTATTTGAAGTTTTGGCTACAAATGGTAACACTCACTTAGGTGGTGATGATTTCGATCAAGCTATTATAGACTACCTTGTTTCTGAATTCAAAAAATCTGATGGAATAGATTTATCAAAAGATAAAATGGCAATGCAAAGACTTAAAGAAGCTGCAGAAAAAGCTAAGATTGAGCTTTCAGGAATGCAACAAACTCAAATTAATTTACCATTTATCACAGCTGATAGTTCAGGACCAAAGCATTTAGATATATCACTTACAAGAGCAAAATTCGAAGAACTAATTTCAAAATTTGTTGAAGAAACTAGAGTTCCAGTTGAACAAGCTATGAAGGATGCTGGAGTTACAGCTGATGATATTCACAAAGTATTACTTGTTGGTGGTTCTACAAGAGTACCATGCGTTCAAGAAATGGTTAAGAGAATTACTGGAAAAGATGCTGATAAGGGAGTTAACCCAGATGAATGTGTTGCTATGGGTGCAGCAATTCAAGGTGGTGTTTTAGCGGGAGATGTTAAAGACTTAGTTCTTTTAGATGTAACTCCATTATCACTTGGTATTGAAACATATGGTGGAGTATTCACAAAACTAATCGAAAGAAATACTACAATACCTACTAAAAAATCACAAGTATTTTCTACAGCAGGTGATGGACAAACTTCAGTTGAAGTACACGTGCTTCAAGGTGAAAGAGAAATGGCAGCTTATAATAAAACTTTAGGTAGATTCCAATTAACAGGAATTCCACCAGCACCAAGAGGAGTGCCACAAATTGAAGTTACATTTGATATTGATGCCAATGGTATAGTTCACGTTTCTGCAAAAGATCAAGCTACTGGAAATGAGCAAAAAGTTTCAATAACAGCTAGCACAAATCTTTCAGAAGATGATATAAATGAAGCAATCAAGGATGCTGAAGCACATGCTGCTGAAGATCAAAAGAGAAGAAAAGAAGTAGAACTTAAAAATGAAGCTGAAAGCATTGTTTATACAAGTCAAGATACTTTAGAAAAATTAGGTGACAAAATTAGCGCTGAAGAAAAATCTAAGGTAGAAGCTGAAATAGAGAATGTTAAAAAAGCATTAGAGACAAATAACACAGAAGAGATTGAAGCAGCTAAAGAAAAACTTACAAAATCATTCTATGAATTATCAGAAAAACTTTATAAAGAAAATGGAGCACAAGCACAAAGTGGTGCTGAAACAACATCTGACGACGTAAAAGAAGGAACTGTATATGATGCAGATTATAAAGTTGAAGATGACGATAATGATGACAATAACTAAAATGTGATGGTTATAAAAGAGGATAGACGTCAAAATCTATCCTCGATATAGCCATCATGTTATTAAGGAGGAAAGTCGAGTGGCACAAAAAAGAGACTATTACGAGGTCTTAGGAGTTGACAGAAATGCATCAGATGAAGATTTAAAAAAAGCATTTAGAAAGCTTGCAAAGAAATATCATCCCGATGCAAATCCAGATAATAAAGAAGAAGCGGAAAAGAAATTCAAAGAAGTAAATGAAGCATATGAAGTTTTGTCGGACAAGCAAAAAAGACAAATGTATGACCAATTTGGGTTCAATGCTCCAGGAGCTGGAGGCCAAGGTGGTGGATACTATTCATATGGTAGTGGATTTGACGGATTTGGTGGATTTTCTGATTTTGGAGATTTTAGTGATTTAGGAGACATTTTTTCATCATTTTTTGGAGGTGGATCTTCAAGAACAAGAAGTTCAAATAGTATAAGACGTGGTAATGATTTAAAAGCTAGCATAGATATAACTTTTGAAGAGGCATATAAAGGAACAGAAAAAGAAATTAGCATCAATCGTAATGAAGTGTGTTCATCATGTAAAGGAAGTGGTGCTAAGTCTGGTACTGGTGCAGAAAAATGTTCAGCATGTAATGGCTCAGGGAAAATAAGACAAGTTGTTACAACGCCATTTGGACAAATGCAAACTCAAAAAACATGTTCTACATGTAATGGAACAGGAAAAGTGATCAAAGAACCATGTCCAGAGTGCAAGGGAAAGGGAAGAATAAAAAAGATTGTTAAGATTAAAGTAAAAATTCCAGAAGGAATTGATGATGGTCAAACTATTGTACTAAAAGGCGAAGGAGAAAGTGGATATAATGGTGGACCAAGTGGTGACTTATATATCGTTATTCATTTAAAAAAACACAGCATTTATACTAGAAAAGCAGAGCATGTGTTATGTGATATTCCAATCACATTTACAAATGCAGCACTTGGAACTGAATTAAAAATTCCTATGGTTGATGGTAGCATTGAGAAATATAAAATACCAGAAGGTACACAAACAGGTACTAAATTTACAATTAAGAATAAAGGCTTCAAAAGTGTAAATGGAAATTGGAGAGGTGATTTCGTATTTACGGTTATTGTGCAAACTCCGAAGAAACTTACACATGAGCAGAGAATACTTATGCTAGAACTAGCTAAAACAATGAATGAACAACCACCAATAAGAAAACGTGGAATATTTGGATAAAAAGTGGACAAAGATTTAAGGGAAAACTATTAACTTGAATCTTTGTTCTTTTTTGTTATGAAATTGTAATTAATACTTTATTGTTTAAGCAGTATATATAAGTTATATTATATTTAACATAAGAAATTGTAATAGTGAAGATTTACATAAAATATTGTCGTAATGGATTATTTGAGATATAATTTTAGTAGGATTAATTGAAAGGAGGATATATGACTATATTTAACTATAAGGTAATTATAGTCATTAAATGTATATGGGAAATATAGAAATAAATAGTCATGAACTAAGAAATAGGATTTGTGCAGCACCAGAGGTGAACAAATTTAATTTTGAAGATGTTACGCCAGATGATTTAAAAAGCGTAAAACGTCTTTTTCTTCCTGGAACAAAGTTTAATGGAGAACCTACAGATGTTAGATTAGCTGAACTTGAAGCTGTTAGTAATTTGGAAGAATTAACTTTAAATAGTTTTGTAATTGATGATAGAATAAATAGTATTTTAGCAATGTTACCTAACTTGAAAGCATTAGAATTCACAAATTGTGATTTTAGAGATTGTACTGAAATTATCACAGTAAAACCATTAGATTTCTTTGGTATTAATATTGGAGAAAATATTGAAGGAAAAAGATTTCCAAGAGCTGTGAGAGTGCATGTAAACAATACATCTTTGTCATTTGATAGTATAGAATGGGATGATGTAAAAGATGCAAAATTTCAAAATTCTACTTTGCACGGAGTTTCAAGTTTAGAGGGGAAAGATGGAATTGAGGAAGTTGAAGTGGTTAATTCTAAATTGTTTGGTGAAATGAATGAGGATGGAATAGAAGAAGAATTAAAAAGGATAGAGGTTTCACCTAAAACTCTACTTTCAATAGAAGAAAAAGATGAGGAATTGAGGTAGTAATATTATGAGTATAGTTTTAAAAGAACTTAGAATTAATGGTAGTAACATCGTTGATGAAAATACTTCAGTAAATGAAATTGTATTTGATGTATCTAGTGGAATATCTACAGCTTTAAAAGAGGATATTATTGCTATTGAAAAGAATTATCCAGACTTGTTAAGAAAAATAGTTATCAAGAATAATGGTGCAAGGCCTGGAGGTATACAAGAATTCCTTTCTATTATTACAACATTTGATAATTTGCCAGGGAATGGTTCAACCAAAAATTGTTTAAAAGTTAATGAACTCGAAATTGAAAGTGCAAATAAAGATGATTTCAAATTTGATTCTAAAGAATTTAAAAGTTTAGATTTAAGGCATATGAATCTTAAATATACAAATCCAAGTGATTTCGCTAGAATTGAAACAATAGGACAAGGTATAAAATTACGCAAACTTACTTTAACTGGATTTGATTTATCATCATTAGACATGAATAAAATAAAATGTGATGATTTGGCTATAAATGAGCGATATGAGAATTTGAAGTATATACAAAATGCTAGTAAATTAGTTAAAATTAGAGCAAGTAATATGGGTAGGACAGAATTTCAAGGTATACTTGATTATGTTAAGGCTAACAAGAATATTGCTGCATTTGATGTAGAAAACGTAGACTTATCAACGTTGGACTTATTTAAAGAATTGAAAGATTCCGAAGTAATTCATTTGGAACTAAGTAATAATGGTATAAACACTCTAAAGGGTGCTGACCAATTATTTTTAACAGTGCTATCAGTAGATAATAACGATATTAGTAGTAAAGATATTCAAATTATTAATAAGTGTTTAGAAAAAAATCCTAATTTGATAGCAGATTTTTCAGTAGGAAATAAAAGATTGAATAGTGAATTAACTGCTTTACAAGATGGAAAAAGGTTATCAGAAAAAACTCTTCAAAGAATTAGAGAAAGAGTGTTTATGGAGCCAAGTGAAGATGTTAAAGATCCACTAAAGTTTTTTATTGGAAGACCATTACTTTCTTATTCAATTAAGGATGCAGAAATCATCAGAGGAAAAGCTGGTATTATGCATAATCCAATAGAATTTGATGATGATCTTGATATCGAAACTTTTGATTTTGAAAAGGACTATTTGAAAGGCGGAACATTACTTCTTTCTGTAGAACAGGCTGAAAAACTTGCAAAATCTGGAAGAAAAATACCAATGAAGATTGGAATTGGTATTGAAAATGCAAGTGAACTTTCAGTAGAAAAATTAGGTGAACTTGTAAAATCTATTGGGGTATCTGAAGTTAGAATGGTTGGAACAGATGGAGAATTTACAGCAAAATTCCCATACACTCCAGCACAATATAGGATTGCTAGAGAAAAATTAGATGAAATAGTAAGTGGAATTGATCCAAAGGAAAGTGACTTGGATAAATTTGCTACGATATATACTAGATTAGCTCATATGACATATGACTATGATGCTATTAACTCTTCTACGAAGGAAGAATTATTAAGAATGAATAAGTTAGTATATGATTCAAGGACTATGGTAAATGGACTTAGAGATAGAAACACTTGTGTTTGCAGCGGATATACAGAAATATTACGAAATGCTACAGCTCTTGTTGGAATAAAGTCAAGATATATTATTGGAAGATGTGACAAAAATGATAGTGGTTCGGCTCATGCTTGGACAGAAGTAGAACTTGCAGATGAACATGGACAAAAGAAAAAATATTGGGCAGATTTAACTTGGGATGCAATGGAAAGCTGGAAAAAGAGTGGAAGAAAAGGTCCATATGACTTTAGATACTTCTTGATAGGAGAAAAAGAATTTAGAAAACAACACGAGAGGTACAATAATAAAGGCATTGAAAAAAATCATGAAGAATATGATAGAGAAAAAGTTAAAGAAGCCTTAGAAAAGGCCAGAAAAAGAGATATATATAGAAAGAATGAAAGAGCTCTTATTGCAGATCCAAAACCGGATCCAAAGCCAGATCCAAAACCAGATCCAAAGCCGGATCCAAAACTAGATCCAAAACCAGATCCAAAACCAGATCCAAAGCCGGATCCAAAACCGGATCCAAAGCCAGATCCAAAGCCTATAATAGAGGGGGATATAACAGGTGAAAGTATTTCTAAGCTTCTTTCAGACATAGATGTATTAGTTAAAGAGTGTGAGAATATTTATAAAGAATCTATGACCAAGAATCCAGATACTGTTGGATATGCTAAACCTCAACCATTAGTATTTAGAGATGGATCGAATAGGCCACAGAATATTACTCAACCAAATCCAACAAAAGATACGTCAAATAAAAATCCAGATAAATCAAGTCCAAGAGCGAGAAACATAGATGATGACGATGAAGAAAGATAATATTATCGAAACTACTCATTTGAGAAATGGGTAGTTTCTTTTTTTGAAAAAAATCTTATAATAACATTCGAAATACTCCTTGAAAATTGAATATAATAATGATATATTACAAACAAGTTTTTGCATTTAGGAGAAATACTGTGGAAATAAAAGGACAGGTAGAAGACTTTATTTTTCAGAATGAAGTAAATAGTTATAGCATAGCCGTACTTGATGTGGGTAATATAGACCCACTTACTGTGGTGCGGATATCTTCCATTTGTTGCAGTTGGTGATACCGTTAAATTGCAAGGAAAAATGGTGATACATCAAGATTATGGGGAACAGTTCAAAATAGAATCATTCGAAAAAATAATGCCAGAAGATAAATATTCACTTGAAAAATATCTAGCTAGTGGAACGATTAGAGGTATTGGACCAGCAACTGCCAAAAAAATAATAGATAAATTTGGTGATGAAACAATAAGCATATTTAAATTTGAACCCATGAGATTAGCAGAAGTCAAAGGAATCTCCAAAGACAAAGCTTACGAAATGGGCGAAGAATTTAATGAAAAATGGGAAGTTTGGCAAATAGTTAGCTTTCTCGAAAAATTTGGTATTGGAGCAAACAATAGTAAAAAAGTATATGATAAGCTGGGAGTTAATGCAGTTGAAAAAATACAAGAAAATCCATATATACTTATAGATATTGTTTACGGGATTAGTTTTAGTAATATAGACAAAATAGCTATGCAAATTGGAATACCAATGGATAGCGATTATAGAATAAGAAGTGGAATAAAGTACAGTTTAATTCTTGCAAGTTATAATGGCAATACTTGTGTTCAAAAAGAAAACCTAATCTCATATGTTACAAGTATTCTTAATGTTGATAGAAAAAGAATTGAAGATAATTTAATAAACTTAAATGCAAGTGCAGAAGTACATTTTAAAGAATTTGATGGCTCAGAATGGGTATTTCTAGAGGAATTGTATAAGGCTGAAAATTATATTGCCGATAAACTCCTTGCATTAGATAATTCAAAGAATATGAAATATATTGAAAATTTTGAAGAAGAAATACACAATCAAGAAAAAAAGATTGGTATTGAACTATCAGAAAAGCAATTTGAAGCTATTAAGCAAATTAACGATAATAATGTATGCATTATTACTGGAGGCCCTGGTACAGGAAAAACAACCATTATTAAGTGTGTTATAGAATTATATAAAGCACATAAAAAGAAAGTAGTTTTATGCGCTCCAACCGGACGTGCAGCAAAAAGAATGAGTGAAACAACTGGAGAGGAAGCCAAAACTATTCATAGACTGTTAGAGATAGGTAAATTTGATGAAGATAAGTTAGAAAATATAGATATTGATGTGGCACCAGTAGACTGCGATGTGCTTGTTATTGACGAAATGTCTATGGTTGATGTATTTATCATGAACTATATTATGAAGGCAGTATTCATGGGGACCAAACTGATTTTAGTAGGTGACCCAAATCAATTACCATCCGTTGGACCAGGAAGTATACTAAAGGATTTAATTGAATCTGAAGAGTTTGCTACAGTGGCGTTAAATAAAATCTTTAGACAGGCTGCTAAAAGTAAAATCATAGTTAATGCTCATAATGTTAATAATGGAATTAGTTTTATAGGTAATAAAAACTATGAAGAGGATGCCGAAGAGGATTTTTTCTATATAAATGAATACGACCAAAACAAAATGTTATCACAAGTGTTATCTTTAAGTAATGGAAGGCTTCAAAAATATGGAAATTATGATTTCTTTTCAAATATTCAAGTACTTACACCTACGAAAAAAGGAATGCTTGGAACGAGAGAATTAAATAATAGTCTTCAAGAGTTACTTAATCCAAAGACAGAAGATAATGCTGAAAAACAATTTGGACAGATAATCTTTCGTGAAGGCGATAGAGTTATGCAAATAAAGAATAACTATGATATTTTTTGGGAAAAAGGCTCAAAAGAAAACTTGCTAACATATGAGGCAGGGACTGGCGTATTTAATGGAGAAATAGGTAGAATTGAAAAAATCGACTTTCATGACAAGCAAATAAAAATAGAGTTTGACGATAAAAAAATTGCATGGTATGCTTTTTCAGATTTAGAGCAACTCGATCATAGTTATGCTATAACTATCCATAAGGCTCAAGGTAGTGAATTTGATGTGGTAATACTAGTTGTTCCACAATCATCTAATATGCTTCTTACTAGAAACTTACTATATACAGGTATCACAAGAGCCAAAAAATTACTCATCATTATAGGCAATCACAAGCTGATTGATTTTATGGTAAATAATAATGATATTAAAAAAAGAAATACAGGTTTAAAATATATTTTTTAGATAATCAAAATATTGAAAAAAAGAATTCATATGATATAATAATTTATGATTTTTAGGATTTATAGAAAAGAGGAAAATATGAAAAAGGAAAACACAGTTGAAGAGAATGTTAATCAAGATGTTGAAAGCACAAAAGTGATTGACAAGAAGGCTAAAAAAGCCAAAAAAGAAAAAAATAAAAAACCTATTGATAAAATGGATATTGCCAAAAGAATAATAGCAATTTGTGCGATTTTATTAATGATTTTACCAATCTGCGCATCATTAATATATACTATTATGTCTGCTTAGATTATTATAAAAGGAGAAATATATGTTTAATACAAATGTAGACGAAATAATGCCACCATCATGGGAGGAATATTGGGTTTCATTGCAAAATAATCCTGTTACTGGAATTACGTCTGTGATTGATATCGTAATAGTTCTTTTCTTTTTGGTTAAAGCTTTTAAGCTACTTAATGGTACTAGGGCATGGCAATTACTTAAAGGTATAATAGTTCTAATTGCCATCACATTTTTAAGTGGATTATTCCAACTTAAAATTTTAAATTATATTTTATCAACGGTGATGTCTTATGGAATTATTTTACTTATTATAGTATTTCAGCCAGAACTCAGAAGAGGGTTAGAGCAACTTGGTACCACTAACAGATTTTATAGATCGTTTATAGGACTGGATCAAGATTCTATTGCTAAGAAAAAAGAAAATATATACAAGATTGCAATTGCTGCTAGCGACCTTTCTAAACAAAGAAAGGGTGCACTTATTGTAATTGAAAGAGATATAAAAATACAAGATATTATAAGTACTGGTATTAGTATGACGTCGGAGATATCTCCACAATTATTAGTTAATATTTTTGAACCAAATACTCCGCTTCATGATGGAGCAGTAGTAATTAGCGAAGGAAAAATTGCAGCAGCTTCGTGTATGCTACCTCTTGCAGATGATAAGGATATTGCAAGAGAACTTGGTACAAGGCATAGAGCAGCAATAGGAATATCAAAAGAGTCGGATGCTTTAGTAGTTATAGTTTCTGAAGAGACTGGAAAAATGTCAATAGCAAAGGATGGAACTTTGATTGCTGATGTTAGAGAAGATGTCCTTAGAAAGATATTGTTAAAGAATTTGATTAATGAATCATCACATTTGAATTCAAAAAAAGTATCTAAAGATGCAGAAGTAAAAGAAGTATAAATAAAAAACTGTACGTTAGTGAAGTGATAAAATAAATGTAGACACGTTTTTTTGTGTCTACTTTTTGCTGACTACTTCACGTTAGTACAGTTTTTTTATTCAATATATTTATTAATTGCTTCGGAAAATGCACCATTGGATGCAGAAGAAGTAGTGATAAATTTTGCAACTTGTTTGAGTTCATCATATGAATCAAATACAGCAATTCCAATACCAGCATTTTTAACCATTTCAAGATCATTTATATTATCTCCAATAGCAAGAACATTTTTGCTTGGAATATCTAAAATAGTTTCTAGATGCTTAAGTGCTGTATTTTTATTTACATCTTTTGCGGTGATATTAAGGTATTCGTAATCTTTATTAATAATATTATCACGATATTTTCCACGTTTACTTATAAATGTACAATCTATATTATTGTTTATTTCTAATATATTTTCAAAATTTTTAAGAGTATTTTTGGATGTAGAGATAACCACTGAAAATACTTCTAAATTCTTTTCTTCAATGTATTTTAGTATATCAGGTACAACAATATATTCTACATTGTCATCTGAATTTGCATTTTTTAACTTAAGATTCCTAAGGTCTAAAAATTCGAAACTCTCTGTAACTACTTCAAAACTTGAATAAACATGGCAGTGGTAGTGGAATCTTTTTGCAAAAGTAATGACAAATTGTAAATCTTCATATGATAGAGTCTTTTTCCATATTACTTCGTTAGTTTCTAGATTTATTATTTGATTACCATTTCCAAATATACCATATTGGGCATTAAACATTTGACATATTTTTTGAGATACAGAGTACGATTTACCTGTACATATTACAAATTTTATTTTTTTGTTATGAATTTTTTGAATGGCATGAAAATTTTTGGGAGAGACTTCGTTGTGTTTATCTATGATTGTTCCATCCAAATCGCTTGCCACTAGCTTAATATCCATATACTCACATCCTCTTAATTTCTCTGCAAATGATAAGTGTTATCTGGGTAGAAATCCTTGTTTGCTGCAGAAAAACTTAATATTTTATATTTACTATACGTGAATCTTTCATTTAAGCGAAATTTAAATCTTATCTCATAGTTTGTATTTTCTCTAGTGCCATCTTCTTGCTTTATAGATCTTAAAACAACTGCAGTTCCAGAGTATGTACCATCACCATTATCAGTGTACTCCAAGTCTGCAAGAGAAAATTTTTCTCTTTTTAGTAATGATATGTCGCTACCTATTAAGTATGTATCATTTTTCTTAACGTAACGAATTATATTTGAATAAGAATCAAGATGGTCAACTTTTGAAAAGTCTATAGTTGTAAGTTCTGACAAATACTTATGTATATGCTCTTTGGTCGCAGCATATTTAGTATCTATTTCAATTGTTGCAGTATTTTGTGATTCAAAGTAATTATTAGCAATAAGTAATAGTGCAGCATTGTTTTCATAATTATCCAAATTGTTGTCAATTCTATTTATTCCAACAGAGTAATTTAAAAGAAGTTCTTCAATTTCATCATCATATGGAATCATATTTTTATCTTCTTCATTTAGAGCAACGTTTATTGTATTGTCATCTTTTTCATCATTATTTGGTTTCTCTTCAACTTCTTCAGGTTCTTCTTCAATATCTTCAGGTTCTTCTTCAATATCTTCAGGCTCTTCTTCCACGATAGGTTCAGTTGGATTAAAAGCTTGCATTAACGAACCAATAACTGGAACGTTATATAAAGTAGAAGGATTAGTTAAACCAATTGAAATAACAGCAACTGTTACAATTAATAGAATAACGATTATAAATATTAAAACTATTTTTATAATCGTATGAGAAGATTTATTTTCCATTTAAAAACCTCTTATGCAATCAAATTTTGATTACATCTTTCTTTTGTTATTGCGTGTAAAAACACAAGAATATTATAACATATATTTATTAAATAGAAAATACCAAAATTGATTTTTATAGGCAACTATGATAATATTTGCAAGAAAATAAGAAAAGGTAAAATGAAAAATGAGAAATATTAAATTAATAATAGAATATGACGGAAAAGGTTTTAATGGCTGGCAAAAACAACCAAATAAGCTTAATATCCAGGGAGAAATAGAAAGAGCAATTGGAGAAATCACTGGTGAAGAAATTGAACTTATAGCTTCAGGAAGAACAGATGCAGGAGTCAATAGCCTTGGACAAACAGCGAATTTTAAAACAAATTCGTCTCTTCCCATAGAAAAATTTCCAATTGCAATTAATGCTAAATTAAAAAAGAGTATTGTTATTCAAAGTGCTGAAGAAGTAGATGAAAGATTTCATAGTAGATATTCTGTAAAGTCTAAAACATATAGATATACTATTAATAACTCAAAATATGGTAGTGCAATATATAGAGACATGGAATGCCATATTCCTATGAAATTAGACGAGAAAAAAATGAATGAAGCTGCTAAGTATTTTGAAGGAGAACACGATTTTAAAGCATTTAAAGCAAGTGGAACAAGTAGCAAAAGTAGTGTGAGAACAATATATGAAGCAAGTGTTAGTAGAGATGGTGATAGAGTATATATTGAGCTTACAGGAAATGGCTTTTTATACAACATGGTTAGAATTATTTCTGGAACATTGGTAGATGTTGGTATGGAAAAAATTAAACCTAAAGAAATAAAAGATATAATCGTGTCTAAAGATAGAACAAGAGCAGGAAAAACTCTACCTGCAAAAGGACTTTGTTTGATGAATGTATCATATTAAAAAAGTGCCCCCTGCATCTCACTAAAAAATCTTCTTTATCGGGAGATGCATGATAAGCATCACGAAGTATCTTATAATATTGTTTCGCACCATCGGCCTTGATCTCAGAAACGTTTTTATTAGCCTCTGAGATAATCTGACGCGATTCTGCTTCAACTTGGGCCTGAGTAACACTCAGGGTTTTATCTCCTGATGCGGTGTATTTTGCAGTGATTGCTTTGCGCTCTGCAATCATTCGCTGATATACGCTCCCCTTGTTTTCTTCGGGGAGGTCTAACCCTTTAATGTCAAGGGTGTTGATCTTTATTCCAAACCCTTCCATCGATCTTGTATTATCCATGATGGATTTTGAAAGGCGGCCATCCTTCCCTGCGATAACTTCTTCTTGTGTCGTCGCCGAGATTGTTTTCTCATAACCCGAAGTCGTGGGCGCCCTGGGCGAAGCGAGGAAGTCCTCTTGGGGGATTCGAGTCTTACCTCCGCAACCACAAATACCAATGCTTTCAGCCTCTGACTGAGAGTATTTTTTGTTAAAAATAGACAGATCAAGAACTAACGACTAAAAAACCATAAATAACTTGATACATAAGCACTTTAAGACCCATTAAAGGAAATTAAAAATCATTAAAATCTGTTACATAGAGGGCAGATAGAGGGTATAAATAATGGTGATTTAATATTGGAATATCAATAACTTCAGCAGATGCTGGAGTTGTTTTTTGTGTAAATTTTATAAAAATCTTGAAATATTCAAGAAAATCTTGAATAAAAAAATATTAATGATAGAATGAGTTTGTAAAAAATATTTGGGGGAAATTTTATGCAAGTAAATTATGATAAACTATGGAAATTGATGATAGACAAGAAGATTAATAAGACTCACTTAAGTGAGAAAGCAGGGATAACTACAAATGAAATGGCTAAGATGGGTAAGAACGAAATGGTAAAGATGGAAACATTAGTCAGGATTTGTAAAGTTCTAGATTGTACATTAGATGACATTGTAGAGATGAAATAAAAATAGGAGGAAACTATGGAGAATATAAAACCATTTGTAAAATGGGCAGGTGGAAAAGGTGGTTTAATATCTCAATTAAAAAACTTTTATCCATTTGAACTTGAAAATGGAAAAATAGATAAATATGTAGAACCATTTGTTGGTGGTGGAGCTGTTTTAATAAATATTTTACAACAATATGATGTTAAAGAGGCATATGCATTTGATATAAATAGAGATTTAATAAACTGCTATAATACTATCAAAGAAAGTGTTGAAGATTTAATAAAAGAATTAGAAATAAAAGAAAAAGTTTTTTTGAAATTAGAGAGTGAAGATAGACAGAAATTTTTCTATGATATTAGAAAAGAATATAATTCTTATAAATTAGAGGAAAATCATAATATAAAAAGAGCATCAGAATTTATATTTTTAAATAGGACATGTTTTAATGGATTATATAGAGTTAATAAAAATGGAGAATTTAATGTGCCATGTGGTAAATATAAAAATCCAACAATATGTGATGCAAAAAATCTAAGAAACTTATCAAAATTAATACAAAATGTTAGATTTGAATATGGGGATTATAGAAAGAGCAGTGAATATATTGATGAAAAAACTTTTGTTTATTTTGATCCACCATATAGACCATTATCAATAACCTCTGGATTTACATCATATACTAAAGAAGATTTCAATGATGAAAATCAAAAGGATCTAGCTAAGTATTTCAAAGAGCTAGATTCAAAGAATGCCAAATTAATGTTGTCAAATTCGAATCCTAAAAATACTAATAAAGAGGACAATTTCTTTGAGGACATATATAAGGGATTTAATATAAATGAGATTTCTGCCAAAAGGATGATTAATGCAAATGCAAAAGGAAGAGGAAAAATTTCTGAATTACTAATTACTAATTATAAGGAGATGAATGAATGTATCCAGGAAAATTCTATTTTGAAGAAAGTGGCTTTAAATTAATAGAAAATGACACTTTTGCAACACTAAAAGAATTGGATGAAAAAAGCTTTGATATGATTTTTGCGGATCCTCCATACTTTTTATCAAATGATGGAATTACATGTAGTGCAGGGAAAATGGTTAGTGTAAATAAGGGAACATGGGATAAAGCATTAAGCATAAAAGATAAACATGAATTTAATAAGAAATGGATTTATGAATGTTATAGAGTATTAAAAGATGAAGGAACAATATGGATTAGTGGAACACTCCATAATATATATTCAATAGGAATGGCACTAGAAGAGGAAGGGTTTAAAATAATAAATAATATAACATGGCAAAAAACAAATCCTCCGCCTAATTTGGCTTGTAAAACGTTTACACATTCGACAGAAACAATATTATGGGCCAGAAAAGATTTACCAAAGAAAAAGTACAAATTTAATTATGAATTAATGAAAGAATTGAATAACAATAAACAAATGAAAGACGTATGGACAACAAGTCTTACAAAACCGTCAGAGAAAAAACAAGGAAAACATCCTACCCAGAAACCATTAGAAATATTAGACAGGATAATATTAGCATCTACAGATGAAAATGATTTGATTTTAGATCCGTTTTGTGGGAGTGGTACAACAGGAATTGCAGCTAACAAATTAAATAGATATTTTGTGGGGATTGATAATTCAGCAGAATATCTGGATTTGTCCATCAGGAGATTTAAAGAAATTAATAATAAAAAATAAAGGAGAGATTAGTATGAAATCTTATTATTTAGAATTGAATATTGATGAAATTGAATTGGATATGGAGAATCCAAGAATTGCTAAATTTATTGAAATGTACGATAAAAAGACTTTAAATAGTGAACAAATAGCATTGGCATTAGGTAGTGGCGTTCAAGAATCAAACAATCAGACTAATTATTCAAGCTTATATAATTCTATTAAGACAAATAAAGGAATAATACATCCTATAATAGTAAATCACCATGAAGATGGAAGATATATAGTAATAGAAGGAAATACAAGAGTACAGATTTATAAAGAATTTAAAGAAAATAAGGTTGACGGGAATTGGGATACAATACCTGCAATTGTGTATGAAAATTTGGGTGAGAGTGAAATCCATGCTATAAGGTTGCAATCTCATTTAGTCGGGCCAAGAGAATGGGATCCATATTCAAAAGCAAAATATTTAAATTACTTAAGTAATGAAGAAAATTTACCAATGAGTCAGGTTATAGATTTTTGCGGCGGAAAGAAATCAGAAATTATTAAATTAATTAATGCATATAAAGATATGGAAAAATATTATAGACCATTATTAGATGCAGATGATGAATTTGATCAAAGAGATTTTTCTAAATTTTTAGAATTGCAGAATGGAAACATTAAAGAGGCACTATTAGCTAAATTTACATTAAGTGATTTTGCAAAATGGGTAATTGATGGAAATGTTGATATGGCAATTAATGTTCGTAGATTACCAGAAATTCTAAAGAATGAAGAAGCAACAAATATATTGTTAAAAAGCAATATAAAAACTGCATTAGAAAAGGTAATTATAGATAAACCTGAATATAAAGATATAAGTGGAGTATCAATTGAGCAACTTTGTACAGAGTTAGTAAAAAGAATGAATGATATGCCTTTTCAAGAGTACATTTCTATTAGAAATGGAAGTAATCCAATAAAAGAAAGTCTAATTGATTTACGTGGAAATATAGATATTTTTGTGGAGGATATAAATAAAGAATAATGGAATCAATAGTTCATCATAATTTAGTAAAAAAAATATATGAATATGTTTCAAGCCAATCAGTTATAAAAAAATCTGTAATTGAAAGTGACATATTTGAGGTAGAAGGAAATGTCACAAGGATGCAAGAAGGATATGTACCAGATTTATATTATAAATATAATGATTTGATAATTATTGGAGAAGCAAAAACCGAAAATGATCTAGAAAGAGTACATAGTATTAACCAATTTGAATCTTATATTAACCATTTAGAAAACTATTCAAAAATGGGTTATAAGTCTATATTAATTGTTTCTGTACCATGGCAAGCTTCAATTTCTGCATATAGAATAATAAAACGAATTATTAAGGAAAAAAATATTAAGCTTATTATAATGAATGAATTGGGGGCATATAAAGAATATGAAAAAAATAATATTACAGAATGAACCTAATTATGAATCAAAATTAAATTCTTTTACACACCAAGAACAAGCTGTGGAATTTGCTAAGGATTTGGATTATGCAGCAATTTTCCATGAACAAGGATTAGGAAAAACTAAAATAGCATTAGATATAGCATTATATTGGTTATCAAAGAAAGATATTGATACAGTTCTTATTGTAACCAAAAAAGGTTTGGTTAAGAATTGGCAAGAAGAAACGAAAGTGCATTCATATTTACATCCTAAAGTTTTAAATAATAATAGAAATAGTAATTTTTATGTTTTTAATAGTGCGACAAGATTAATAATTACAAATTTTGAAACTATTTCTTTAGAAAAATCAAGATTTAAATTATTCTTAAAATCAAGAAATGTGGGTGTTATTATAGATGAATCAGCTAAACTAAAAAATCCAGATTCGAAATTAGTACAAGATTTTTTTGAACTTTCACCGATGTTTTTAAGAAAGATTATTATGACAGGAACTCCAGTTGCAAATAGGCCATATGATATTTGGGCTCAAATCTATTTTCTTGATAATGGAAACAGTTTAGGAAAAGATTTTAAAGAATTTAAAAAGCGAGCAGATTTATCAAACAAATTATCTGAAGATATAAAGAAAAGGCAAGATTTTGAAAGCTTTATCGCAAGCATATTTGAAAAAATAAATGATTTTACCATAAGAGAAACAAAAAAATCAGCAAAACTTTCACTTCCAGATAAATCTTATCATGATATTTGGACAATGTTTACTGAAAAGCAAAAAGAAATGTATGATGAACTAAAAGAAAAATTGATTATTGAAATAAAAAACGGAAATAATAAAAAAATTGATGATGCATCGCCAATATTAAAAAGAATATTAAGATTAGAACAAATAACATCAAATCCCAAGATATTAAATGAAGACATTGATTTTATTTCTGGAAAGGAAATAGAATTAAACTCTCTTGTTAAAGAGATTATAAATAGAGAAGAAAAAGTAATAATTTGGACTAATTATATATACAATGTAGATTATTTCTGCAAGAAATATGAAAAGTATAATGCTGTAAAAATAAGTGGGAGCATGACAACGGAAGAACGAAACGAATCAGTAAGAAAGTTTAAGACAAAAGATGTTAAAGTATTGATTGCGACACCGCAATCAGCTAAAGAAGGGCTTACACTTACAGTTGCCAATAATGCTATTTTTTATGATAGAGGTTTTAGTTTGGATGACTATTTACAAGCTCAAGATAGAATTCATAGGATATCTCAAACCAAGGAATGCAATATATATAATATAATGATTAGAGGAAGCATAGATGAATGGATACACAAGTTATTATTAAGTAAAGAAAAAGCAGCATCATTGGTTCAAAATGATATATCTTTGAATGAATATGAGGATATTGCAGATTATTCATATGATAAATTAATAAAAAAAATATTAGAGATAGAGGAGTAAAAGATGGAGAATGTAGTTGAAGATTATTTAGTTATTGGAAAAGAAAAGTATCCTGTAAAAAAATGCGAAATTGAACAAAGCAAATTGAAATTTTATCCAGAAAATCCAAGAGTATATTCAGTTCTAAATATAAACAATTATGTGCCAACACAAAAAGAAATAGAAGAATTAATGTGTAAAAAGGATCATGTTAAAAGATTAAAGGAATCAATAAAATCAAATGGTGGATTGATAGATCCAATTATTGTAAGAGATGGAGATTTTGTTGTTTTAGAAGGTAATAGTAGATTGGCAGCGTATAGAATGCTAAGTGCTCAAGATCCAATAAAGTGGTCAAAGATTAAAGCGATGATTTTGCCAAAAGATATTCCTGATTCAGCAGTATTTGCATTAATAGGACAATATCATATTATAGGAAGAAAAGATTGGGAACCTTATGAACAAGCTGGATATTTATCAAGGACACTAAGTGAATTAAATCAAACTCCAGAATTACTTGCAAGCAACTTGGGAATAAGTGTATCATATATAAAAAAATTATTATCTGTTTACGAATACATGATTGAAAAGAACGATAATCATCCAAGCAAATGGAGTTATTATGAAGAATTGTTAAAGAATCGTGGCATAAAAAAAGCATTTAATGAAATTCCTGAACTTGAAGATAAAATAATTGATGATATAAAGAATGATAGAATAAAGATGGCTATTGATATTAGAAAGCTTGGAGATATAAGCAAAGTTAATGATAAGTTATCAAAAAAGATTTTGAAAGAGATAGCTAATGGAGAAAAAGATATTTACAGCGGATTTGACATTGTTGCAAGTTCGGGAAAGATGGATAATGATTATCAAATGATATCAAATTTTAGAAAGAAAATTACAGATGATAGTTTCGGAAAACGATTATTGAATGAGGATAACTTAAAAGATATAGAATTTGAATTGAAAAAGATAGAACGAACAGTATCAGTTTTATTAAAAAATATAGAAAGGAGAAAAGGTGAGTAGAAATTTTTCAGAATGGCTACTAACATTTACAGATAGTATAGCCGATTATAAATATTACATAGATTTTGAAACAATATATAAAAACGCAGAGAAGTATAAAGTAGAATTAAATATATTAAATTCATTAATAGGAAGCAGAAGCATAGAAAATGAATTTGAGAATATAGTAAAAAAATATCCAGAAACATTAAATTGTATACCAATATTATTAGCAGTAAGACAATCAGAAATACTTGTCTTAGATGATGAAAGCAACAAATTTGAGTATAATTTTAAAAAGATGAATTATGATGTCAGTCAATATAGTATATTTATGAAAGAAACAGGTTTATTTAACTTGTTGCAAAATCATTTGGTTAACAATTTATATGACTATGTCTTAGGAGTAGAATGCGGTTTGAATTCCAATGCAAGAAAAAATCGTGGAGGACATCTAATGGAAGATGTTGTTGAAAAATATATTCAAAAAGCAGGATTTAAGAAAAACGAAACATATTTTAAAGAAATGTATCTACAGGAAATTGAAGAAAAATGGAAGCTGGACATGTCATTTATTAGCAATCAGAATCAGGCAACAAAAAGATTTGATTTTGTTGTAAAAACAGATAGATGCATATATGGAATAGAAACTAATTTTTATGCTGCTGGAGGATCTAAACTAAATGAAACGGCAAGAAGCTATAAAATGCTATCAGAGGAATCAGACAAAGTTGTTGGATTTGAATTTGTATGGTTTACAGATGGTATGGGATGGATTTCTGCAAGAAACAATTTAAGAGAAACATTTGATAAAATGGACAACATTTATAATATTACTGATATGAAAAATGGAATTATGAATAAAATATTCAAGTAAATAAGTACTAAAGAAAGCAAAATAGTTAATAATTATAAAATTGTAATTGTTAAGGTATTTTGCTTTTTTGATATAAAAAGACAAGTTTCGACAATTTTTTCAGAAATAATAGTTTATTATATTTATACAGAGGTGAGTTTATGGTTATCAAAATACCCAATTGTGTTATACAATTAAATAAATCAGGTAATTACATAAAAAAGAAGGTTTTTGATGGAAAAAATATAGAATGTTTGCCACAAAAAAATGAATTCGGTTATATGATTGATATTGGATTAGATGAACAAGTATTAATAACTAATAAAAAAGAATATCCTATAGGATATAAATATGTGTTGAGAAGTATTGGGAACAATATTGATACCTTAAAAATATCTAAATGGGAGAGATACAGATGCAATCTTGAAAAAACTGAAGATATAAAAGCTACCTGGGATAATAATGTTTATATAAAACAAGAAGTTATGGAAGATTCTCATATAAAGAAAGAAGGACTTAGGAAACCTCAAATTGGAGCAATATATGCAGCATTATCAAATTGGACTGTAGACGGAAATGATAAAAGTAATATAATAGTTATGCCGACAGGAACAGGAAAAACTGAAACAATGTTATTATTATTACTTCTAGGAAAGTGTGATAAAGTTTTAGTTATAGTGCCAAGTGCTGCTTTGAAAGACCAAATTTCAAATAAATTTATTAATTTAGGAATCTTAAAAAAAATAGGAATTATAAATGAATTAGTTAAGACACCAATTGTTGGAATATTGAATAGTACGGAAAATATAAGAGAAACAGAAGAAGTTATAGCTCAATCAAATGTTGTTGTTACAACAATGCAACTTGGTAGCAAAATTCCTATGAATTTAATAAATAAATATTTCTCACATTTATTTATTGATGAAGCCCATCATATGTCAGCAGATGTATGGGGAAATATAGCAAATAAATTCAACAATAAAATTATACAATTTACAGCTACTCCATTTAGAAATGATGGAAAAATAATTAAAGGTAAAGTTATATATAATTTTCCTTTAGTACAAGCACAAAATGAAGGATATTTCAAACATATTAATTTTGAACCATTATTAATTTTTGATGAAAAAGAAAAGGATGTTATTCTTGCTCAAAAAGCAGTTGAGAAATTGGAAGAAGATATAAAAAACGGATATGATCATGTAATAATGGCTAGAGTGGAGAAAAAAGAAAGAGCAAAAGAAGTATTTACTATTTATAATAAAATTGCACGAAAATATGAGCCTCACTATATATATTCAGGTATGTCTCAAAAAGATAAAAAAGAAGTAATGGATAAATTGAAAACTAAAAAATGTAGAATAATAATCTGTGTGAAAATGCTTGGAGAGGGATTTGACTTCCCTGAACTGAAAATTGCAGCAATTCACGATCAACACAAAACTTTGGGAATTACGTTGCAGTTTATAGGACGATTTACCAGAAAGGGAAATGATAAAATAGGAGATGCTACAGCGATATCAAATATAATTGATGAACATGCAGATCAATATTTAAACATGTTATATAAAGAAAATGCGGATTGGGATAGAATTATTAATATTGCTTCAAATGAAAAAGTAAATAAACATATAAAAATAACAGATTATTTAACTAAATTTGATGGAGAACTATTAGACGTAGTTCCAATGCAAAATATTTTTCCAGCATTAAGCTTTTCATTATATAAAACAAAAGAGAAAAACTGGAATATATCTTATTGTTCGGAAATGTTTAATGACATAGAGGATGTGGTATGTTCATATAATAAAGAAGATAATGTTTTAGTTATTATAAAGAAAAACATTACTCGAATGGATTGGTCAAATGCTGAAAGCTTGAAAGAACTACATTATGACATGATTATAATAAGATTCGATGAAGATAAAGGAATTATATATGCTACTGCCAATACAAATGGTTTACCAACTAATTATGTCAAAATGTGCTTTAAAGATGCTAAAATAGTAAATGGAGATAGTATTTTTAGATCATTACATAATATTAATAGACTGAAGATTAACACAATGGGATTAAGGGATTGGATTAATGGATATATTAGTTTTAGAATGTATGCAGGAAGAGATATTCTGTCAGGATTAAGTAATGTGAAGAAAAATAGTGTTACTAAAAATAATATTTATGGAAAAGGATATGAAAATGGTGTAGATGTTACATTAGGTTGTTCAAAAAAGGGGAAAGTATGGACAAGAAAAGTTGGGACCGTTTATGAATGGAAAGAATGGTGTAAGAATACAGCAGATAAAATTCTAGATGATAAAATTGATGTTAATAAAATTATAGAAGGAATAAATGCGCCAATTGAAATAAAAGAAATACCTGCTAATAAGATTCCTATTTTAATTGAAATTAATCCAGAATTATATATTTTTAATGATTATGTAATCAAATTCAAATATAAAAATAAAGAAATTAATATAGATAAGGTTGAATTACGTATAAAGGATTTTGTATGGGACAGAAAACAAATAAATTTTATAATTGAAGCTGAAGATTGGAGTGCGGAATATAATTTAAAAATAACTAATAAAGGTTATAAATATACTGCAATAGGAAAAAATGAGATAGAAGTTGTTACAACCAGAAGTAATGAGAAACTATCGGAATGGTTTGAAGATTTTCCTCCTATAATAACTTTTGATGATGGATCGAAATTGGAAAACAATCTATATATAGATATTAATGAATTTAATGTCCCAGTATATAATAAAGAAAGCATTATAGTGTATGACTGGAGTAAGGTAGATATTACTGTAGAATCACAAACAGAAAAAAGGTTAACTAATAGTATACAATACAATGTGATTGAAAAATTGAAGGAAGAAAAGTATGATATAGTATTTGATGATGACAGTAAAGGTGAAATCGCGGATATAGTAGCTATAAAAAATACTGATGATAATATTTTAATACAATTCTATCATTGTAAATATTCCCATGGAAAGAAACCAGGAAAAAGATTGGAAGACTTATATGAAGTATGTGGACAAGCACAAAGAAGTGTTTACTGGAAAATGAAATTTGAAAAAATGTTTGATAGAATGTTGCAAAGAGATAGAAACTATATGAACAACTACGGTTTATCAAGATTTATTGTAGGAAATGCAGAATTATTGAAAGTGTATAAAAACAAGCTAAAAGTATATGATACCAAGCTAGAAATATATATAGTGCAACCAGGAATTTCAAAGAAAAACATTTCGAATGAAATGCTTAAATTGTTGGGAACTACACAAAATTGGTGCCAAGAAACATATATGATACCGTTAAAAATAATAGGAAATAGCTAAAATTATATGTATAAAGGATATTTACTGTCCATGTGGCAGTGGTACAAAGCATAAAAAACAACCCCAGGGAGTTAATTCCTTGGGGCATTTTGTTGTTTAATAAATTGGATTAATGCTTCTTTGATTCCACAGGTTGGACAGATATTAGTTTTATTATCTATTCTAGAAATAGCAGAATACTGAGTATATTTTTGCTTACATTTAGGACATATTTTTTTATACTGATCCATACAATCACCTAAGACAGCCAGATAATAAGTCTACTGCATCACAGAAACCATTTCTATAATACTTTTCAAACCAATAATGCATGTATTCCATAATATTATCATCTAGCTTTTCTAATTGAGATTTTACATATTCTTCACTATCAACATCGTCTGAAAGCTCAACGTATCCAATGGTCATACTTTGCTCCTTATCCTTTTGATATAGAGTAAAACTCTATCCGTAATTATAGCGCAAAACTTCACATAATACTTAGCGTTGCAAATAAATTATGTAAATATAAAACTTATGAATATGAATTACATCTAAATGAAATTAGGAGTAAAGCAATTATTGAAATGGCTAATATATAATGATATAATCGTTGCAATATAAAATGAAGAGGTGATTTAAAATTAAAATTGCAATAATATCAGATGTACATGGAAATTGTGTTGCCCTAAAAAGAGTATTGGAAGATGCTGAAAAAAGTGGCGCAGAAGAATATGTTTTTTTAGGAGATCTAGTTAATGATTTTCCAATGGGAAATGAAACTTTGGAATTAGTTAAATCAAAAACTGAGAATGTACTCAGAGGAAATAAAGAACAATATCTAATAGAATTAGAAGATGAGGGCTATAATTGGCCAAATGTACAATTCAAAAATGCTATCTTTATGTATAATGAACTTACAGACGAAAATAAAAAGTATATTAGATCACTACCAATTGCAAAGAGTCTTGAATTTGATGGTTTTAAAATACTTTTTTGTCATGGCTCTCCAAACTCGGTAGAAGAACTTTTGTATGTTGATGATAATGAAGTACTCGAAAGATATACCAAGGAACTAAAAGAAGATGCATTAATATTTGGACATACACATGAAAGAATGTGGGAAAGATATATTAATAACAAACTAGTTATAAATGCAGGATGTTGTGGAGTCTGTCCATATTATGTTGGTACGGCAGAATATGTTTTACTAACAATTGAAAATGGTGAGATGAAGCAAGTTGAGTTAAAAAGAATAAAGTATAATATAGAAGAAGTAAAAGAAAAAATTATACAAAGTGGTATTTTGGAGTATGATAGAGTTTTAATGAGTCTAACCTATGGTGCAATTTCTGGAAAAGGAAAAATGAGACATAAGTTTTTAACAGAATGTAGAAATGAAATGATTAAGAGAAATGGTAAGACATATCTAGATGGTGCTAAAGGTATTTATACTTATTTTAGATTGTATGATGATGATATTTGGCTTGGAATAGCTGAAGATTTTGAAAATGAATTTGATTTTTAATTGATTCAATAGTTAACTAGTGGAGGGAATATGAGAATTGACAAATTTTTAAAGGTAACTAGAGTTATAAAAAGAAGGACTGTTGCAAATGATGCTGCAGACAATGGAAGAATATCTGTTAATGGAAAGATAGTAAAACCAAGTTATGAGGTTAAGATAGGAGATGTAGTAGAAATAAAATTTGGAGATAAGGTATCTAAATTTGAAATTATATCTATCCCTAAAGTTCAGTCTGTAAGCAACATTGATGAGGTAATAAAATTAGTGTAAAGAAAAAGAGGTGATTGTTTTGCAAGAATCACAAGAATTTGTTCACCTACACGTGCATAGTGAATATAGTTTATTAGATGGAATGTGTAGAATAAAAGACTTACCTAAAAGAGCAAAAGAGCTTGGAATGAAAGCAATTGCTCTTACTGACCATGGAGTAATGTATGGGGCAGTCAACTTTTACAAAGAGTGTATAAAAGAAGGAATAAAACCAATTATAGGATGTGAAGTCTATGTGGCTCCAAATAGCAGATTTGATAAAGTCGCTGGGGTTGATGACAATTATTCACATCTTATTTTGCTTGCAAAAAACTCTACTGGATATCAAAATTTAATTAAGTTAGTTTCCTATGGTTTTACTGAGGGATATTATTATAAGCCTCGTATAGACAAAGAATTGATTGAAAAATATCATGAAGGATTGATATGTCTAAGTGCATGCTTAGCCGGAGAGGTCAATAAATGTATATTAAAAGATGATATGGAAGGAGCCGAAAGAGTTGCTAGTTGGTACAAAAATATCTTTAAAGATGACTACTATCTTGAACTTCAAAACAATGGGCTTCCAACACAGGTAATGGCAAATCAAAAATTAATTATGCTTTCGAGAAAACTTGGAATTCCACTAGTTGGTACTAATGACGCTCATTACTTAAAGAAAGAAGATAGTTATAATCATGAGATTTTACTTTGCATTCAAACTGGGAAGAAAATAACAGATGAGGATAGAATGCGTTTTCAAACAAATGAGTTTTATATAAAGTCACCAGAAGAAATGATAGATTATTTTTCTAGTGTTCCAGAGGCTATAGAAAATACTGTTAAAATTGCCGAAAAATGTAATTTTGATTTTGAATTTGGCGTAACTAAACTTCCAAATTATGATGTACCTTCTAATTTCAAAACACATGAAGAGTATTTTAGAAAACTTACTGCAGATGGAATAATCAAAAGATATGGAGAAAATTATTCAAAAGAAATAGGTGATAGAGCAGAATATGAACTAAGCGTTATATCAAAGATGGGATATGTGGACTATTACTTGATTGTATGGGATTACATTAATTATGCAAAATCTATTGGAATACCTGTTGGACCGGGACGTGGTTCAGGAGCTGGTTCAATTGTTGCTTATGCAATAGGAATAACAGACATTGATCCAATAAAGTATGGACTGCTTTTTGAAAGATTTTTAAATCCAGAAAGAGTTAGTATGCCCGATTTTGATGTGGATTTTGCTGATGATAGAAGACAAGAAGTTATTGATTATGTTGGCAGAAAATATGGCGCAGACCACGTTGCTCAAATTATTACTTTTGGAACGATGTCTGCTAAAAGCGTTATTCGTGATGTTGGTAGAGTACTTGATGTTCCATATGGAGACGTTGATAAGATTGCTAAAATGATTCCTTTTGAAATCCATATGACTATTGATAAGGCATTAGAGCAAAATAGAGAATTAAAAGAATTGTATGAAAATGATGCTACAGTAAAAAGGATAATAAATATTGCAAAAGGCTTAGAAGGAATGCCTAGAAATGCATCAACTCATGCATGTGGGATAGTAATAACTAAGGACCCAGTAGATTCATATGTACCACTGGCAACTAATGACGGAAATGTAGTTGCTCAATATACTATGACAATACTAGAAGAACTTGGTCTTTTAAAAATGGATTTTTTAGGCCTTAGAACTTTGAGTGTTATAGCAAATTGTATTGAATTAGTAAAGAAAAATCGTGGAATAGATGTCGTTTTTGATCAAGAAATGAATGATCCAAGGGTATATAAATTATGGAAAGAAGGAAAAACATTTGGAATTTTTCAATTTGAGAGTGCTGGAATTACAAATGTTATGAAAGAATTAAGCCCAGACTCTCTTGAAGATATAATAGCTGGTGTATCATTATATAGGCCTGGACCAATGGACCAAATACCTAGATATATAAAAGGGAAAATGAATCCAGGGCATAACGAATATACACATCCAGCTCTAGAGCCTATTTTGAATGTCACATATGGATGTATGGTGTATCAAGAACAGGTTATGCAGATTGTTAGAGACTTAGCTGGCTATTCTCTTGGAAGAGCAGATTTAGTAAGACGTGCTATGGGAAAAAAGAAACTTGATGTTATGGCTAAGGAGCGTGAAATATTTATTAATGGTCAAGTTGATGATAACGGAAATGTCATTGTACCGGGTTGCGTACGAAATGGAATAGATGAAAAATCTGCAGATAAGATTTTTGATGAAATGGCAGAATTTGCAAAATATGCATTTAATAAATCACATGCTGCTGCATATGCAGTTCTTTCGTATAGGACAGCATATCTTAAAACCTACTATAAAGAAGAACTAATGGCTGCAACACTGAACAGTTTTCTAGGAAATTTAGATAAAGTTCCAGTTTATATTCAGGATTGTAAAGACATGGGAATAGAAATTTTAAATCCAAGTATAAATGATAGTGAGACAAAGTTTACAGTAAGTGACAACAAGATTAGATTTGGCCTAGGTAGTATTAAAAATGTTGGAACTGGTGTTGTGGATAGCATTGTTGAAGAACGCGAAAAAAATGGACTTTATGAAAGTTTTACAGACTTTTGTGAAAGAACTCAAAATTACAACATCAATAGAAGATGCATTGAAAGCATGATAAAAGCAGGCGTTTTTGATTCATTTGGAAAAACAAGAAATACTTTGCTAGCATCATTTGAAAATATTTTAGATATAATTTCAAATGAAAATAAGAATAAAATGGAAAACCAAGTTTCAATGTTTGATATGATGGATTTATCTAAGGAAGAGACAGAAACTCAGAAATATACTTTTGTTGAAAAAGAAGAAATGGATCTCAAAGAGTTGTTGAGACTTGAAAAGGAAATGCTGGGTGTATATATATCAGGTCATCCATTAGATAAGATAAAAGATAAAATAGAGAAAGAGACAAACTTTTCTTCTCGAGAATTAATAAAAATGAAAGAAGAAATCGAAGAGTTTGGAGAATCAAAGTCTGTTAGAGATGGAATGAATGTCAAATTAGTAGGAATTATTTCTGATGTGAAGAAAAAGTTTACTAGAAAAAATACAACAATGGCTTTTGTGAGAATTGACGATTTTTATGGAAGCATAGAAGTAATTGTATTTGATAATGTATATAGTAGATCCTCAAGTTTGTTAGTGGATGATAGTATAGTTTATATCGAAGGAAAAATAAGTATACGAGAGGATGAGGGGGCTAGTATTATTGCATCTACGATTAACAATTATGATGAATTACAAGATTGGAAGACCAATACAATTGACAATAAAACCAGTTATAAATACAATAATCATGATGACTTTGAAGATTATAAGAAAAAAGAAAAAAAGGTTTATACATATCTAAATATAGATATTACAGGACTTGATGAAATTAGTAAGGAACGTTTAAGAATTCTCATAAAAAAATGTAGAAGCGATAAACCTAATATTAGAATAGATGTTACAGATGGTAGTATAATTAAACCATGTGGTTTTATATACTGTAATGAAGATATTTTAAAAGAATTTGAAGAAATTATTGCAAAAGAAAAAATAAAATTGCAATGAAAAGCACGGAGGAAAAAAAATATGTTAAAGTGCAGATTATTGAAGGCTGATGAAGTGTTTGGCAGGCCTCCATCAAGATTGGTATCAGCGTTTGGATTATTCAATAATATGAGTGAAAATGATTTGATTACATTTTGGAATGATAAGGGCCCTTATACATTAATAAGTGAATTAAAACTACATGACGCACAAAAATGTGGTGAAGACAATGATGGAAAAATTGAGATAAATACAATATCTCCTGAGTCAACAAGTGACTATGCAGTTGTGCCAGTATTGTCGTATGATGATTCTAGTGATGTTATGATTAACAAGGGAAGTAAAGTACTTGATTTTGGAGATGGGATTAAGCAAATTGAGTACGGCTATTATCCAACTAAAATGATTGATAGAGATACGAGGAATTATCTTGATGATTGTGTTACAAATAAAAGCATACAATTTGAAGAGGGGCCTGCTTATTATAATTCTAGAACTGGAAAAATAGAAAAAATGGATATGGTTACACACTATGGAATTCAATATTGTAGGGTGCGTGCCAAGAATTTGAAGAATGCAGATGGACCATATAGCTTTTTTTCTAAGAATTATGGTGTTAGTGAGTATATTCCAGAAGAAAGCTATATTTGGTTTGGATATGAGCCTATAAAATGGCTAGTAGATACAAATGCTAAGATGATGATTACTGAGGGACCTATAACGCATGGTGTACCAACTATCATTGAAAATGGTAGTGAACCTAAAACGTTAGAGGAGACTAATTTTGGAGAATATTTAGAACAGGTTTCAAAGGATATTGTAAAAGGCGTAAAACTTGAAAAAGTAAGAAATATAGAACAATCTGGAACAATAATTAATGTAAACCCTAGACCCACGCCTCAGAAAGAGGAGGAAGACAAAAGTGATGAGGATCAAATAGGGGAAATAATATATAAAAAACCTCAAAAAAAACCATTGTACGATTACAAGGAATCTGGAGAACGCACTCCAGACGAACAATTTGCTGATTGTATTGAGGCCAATATTCCTGTCATGCTTCACGGACTTTCAGGAGTAGGAAAAACTGGTAGAGTTAAAGAAGTAGATCCAAATCCACAAGTGGTTTCCTTATTCACTAGGACAAAGGAAGAAATACTTGGAAATATCTCGCTGAATAAAGATACTGGAGAAATAAGATATGAAAAACCATATTGGTTACAACAATTAGAGGAAAAATGTGAGAAAGAACCAGATAAAATACATGTACTTTTCTTTGATGAAATTACTCTAGGAGAACAAGATGATATCCAAAAGGCAGCATATGAAATCATATTGGAGAGAACTGTTAGAGATGGTAGATGGAAATTACCTGAAAAAGTAAGAATTGTAGCTGCTGGAAATAGTCAGTCTGAATCAGAAATTGCTCAAGATTTACCATTACCACTTTATTCTAGATTAGCACATGTAAAAATTGAAACTACACCGGAACAATGGATAAGATGGGCATCAAAATCGGGAATTCATCCTGCAATTATTGCATATATAACATACAAATCAAGCATAGGAGATGATGTGTTAAGGACAAAATATACTGGAGAATCACCACATGCAGATCCAAGACGATGGGAGATGGCATCAAAAATGCTTAAGAATAAAGAAATCCCAGAAACTCTTGAACCAATAATAGGGGAAAGGCTTTGTAGAGACTTTGCAGATTTTGTAAGGACCCCAGTGTATAGTATTGAAGATGTACTACAATTTCCATTGGGAATACGTTCTGAATTTAAGAAACTTAGTTTAGACGAAAAATATCCTACAGTTTTCGGATTGTCTCAAGTAGATGAAGAACATGTTAAAGAAGTAAGAGCTGCAGTAAAATATTTAGGGAGTGAATTTGTCGCATTATTTGATAACTTATGGACGATGGACCAACCAGATAGAATTGATAAAATAATGGAAATAAAAGCAACGGAGTGGATGGAAGAAGAACAATTTTACGATCCATAGTGTATAAATGATGGATAATAGGAGATAAAAATGAAAAAAACCGAATTATTAGAACTATATATAACGAATTATGTGGCTCCAATACTTATTGAAAGTATGGAAGAAATTGATTTGAAAAATGGTGTTGAAATAGAAGGAAATTGCGATGTGACCAATCTACAAGGCCATTTTAATGAGAATGGAGAGTATCAAATTCCATATTGGCTTAAAATTCTAATAGAAAATTCAGATAAAAAGAGAACGTTATTGATTATCAAGAATATTACAGATATTGAAGAAGACGATCAAATGAAATTTTATGAAATAATGAAGTATCGTAAACTAAATACTATTCAAATACCGGATAATTGTGTGATAATCGCAACTTGTGGAAATCTTAAGGAAAAACCTATAAACCAAAATATATATCCACTAATGGCACATATTAAACTGTAAATGAAAACGAATTATAATAGTAAAGGAGAAAGAGATAGTATAACTTATGACTATTGATAATGAAATTGGTAAGCTATTAGTAAGATTTCCAAGGTTTAGTGGAGTAATACGAAATAGAAAAATAAAAGAAGATTCCCGATGTTCGACAGCATATACTGATGGTAAGATGATTGGATATAGCTCTAAATTCTTTAAAACTATATCTGTGGAAGAAAGAGTTTTTGTCCTAGCACATGAAATACTACATATTTTATTTAGGCATGTACATAGAATAAAGGGCAGAGATGCGAAAGCATGGAACTTTGTTACTGATGCGATAATAAATGAAATTCTAATTAAAGCAGGATTAACACCACCAGAAGGTGTAATAACCATGGATGGAGCCGATCAGTACAATGCAGAAGAATTATATGAGCTTATAGTTTCAAATTCTAAAAAACTTCCACCAAAAATGAGAGAGAGGTATGAGAAGCTGACCGAGGATGAGATTAAGCATATGGAAGAAACTCATAAAGCATGGGGAAAATCAAAGGATGAAGAAAAAAACGGCAGTGAATCAAGTGATGACAAGGATAAAGAAAAATCCGGCGGTGAATCAAGTGATGACAAGGATAAAGAAAGTGATGGTATTGGAGAAGACGAATATATAGATGAAAAAACATTTTTAGATGAAAATGAAGAAATGAGAAAACAACAGAGAAAAAATTTTAATGATAAAAATTGTAGTCGTGCGCTTTCTGGGAGTGGAGTAGACAGAAGTGTAAGTAGTTTGAATGAGCCATCGCGTCTTGTTAATTGGAAGACTATGCTTAGAAATTATTCGAAGAAGAGAAAAAAACTTCCAAGTGGTAATTACGAAATAGAAGATGGTATTTTTAAAGAGAGAATGGAAAGAATAAGAATTAAAGATAGGCCAGTTAGTGAAATATTGCTTGATACGAGTGGATCAATAGATGAAAGATTACTTAGAGGCTTTTTAGAAGAGTGTAAAGGAATTCTTAAAGATTCCAAAATAAAAGTTGGATGTTTTGACGAATATTTTTACGGATTTCAAGAAGTAAATAGAAGTGAGGACTTAAAAAAGATTAAGCTGATGGGAGGAGGAGGTACGAACCTTAAACTTGCCGCCAAATCTTTTACAGAAAAAGCAAAGAATAAAATTATTTTTACAGATGGAGAGGGAACCGAGCCCAAAAAAGCTGATGGTGTACTTTGGATTGTTTTTTCCAATAAAAGTTTTAAGGTTCCAAAGGGAAGTAAAGCCGTATTTGTTGATCCAAATGAAATTGAAGATATAAAATCTAACATAATAGTGAAAAATCCAAAAGAGGATAGTACACAATTATTATAATTATACTAAAATAATATTACATTTTAAAAAAATTAATGATGAATTTGAAAGGTAGAAATTATGTTAAGAATAAGACCATTGAAATTAAGTGAAGCAAAAGGAGATAATAAGTTAAGATTGATGGACATAATAATGAAACTTAAAGCTATGTCAGATTCTATACCAGATCTTGTGTTACTACAAAGATACTGGAGTGATAGTTTTTGTTTATTAGATGAAATAATACAAAACTATGATGGCAGTTATAAAATTGAAGTTCTATGTAATGATGGAAACATTCATTATTTTGATGTGGATAATCCATATACTAATACATGTAGCCATCCAATTATTCCAGTAATTGAATTTGGTGATATAAGTGATGTTCTAATAAATAAAGAGAGTAAAGTAATTGAAATTGGAAATGGACTAAAAGAAATTCAATTTGGATATTATCCTCAGGATTTAATTTCTCCGGAAGAAGCACGTAACCTTCTTAGTAATGTAAATTATGTGGATGAGAATGGGCCTCAATACTATTCTGAAAAAGAGAAAAAAACAAAAAAAATGAAAAGTTGCAGATTTGAAGGTGATAGCAGTAAATATAGCTTCTTTGAATTTGATGACCTAGATAGATATTATGATCGTGGTAGCTATACATTTGTGAAGAACAAAGGAACTTCTAAGCAAACAGAAATGAGTTTTGATAGGAACTCTACTGTCCTTCTAAGGTACAAGCCGATAAAATGGATATTGGATGAAAAAGAGAAGCTAATGGTTGCTGAGTCACCCGTTTTGTGTGGTATACCAATAACTTCATTTAAAAGAGATAATCCTGAAAGTATTGAAGATACTAATTTAGGAAGTTATCTATATGGCTTTTTAGACGAACTTGGAAAAAGTGCAGAAACAGAATTTCTAGAAGATCGATATCAAGAAAATAAAAGAGAAAATTTTGTACCCGAAAAAAAATCATTATACCAATTTAGTGATGTACCCGAAAAAAAACTTTCTCCAGATGAGGAGTTAGAAAATTGTATAAAAGCTAATATACCAGTAATGCTCCATGGATTATCAGGTGTAGGTAAAACTGGAAGAATAAAATCAATAGATCCTAATGCACAAATTGTATCTTTGTTTACTAGATCTAAGGAAGAAATACTTGGAATTGTTGCTTATGATAAAGATAGTGGACAAGTAGTATTTAAGAAGCCGAACTGGCTAGAAGAATTAGAAGAAAAATGTAGAAAAGATTCAGATAATATACATATATTATTTTTTGATGAAATAACACTTGGAGAACAAGATGACATTCAAAAAGCAGCTTATGAAATAATACTTGAAAGGACAATTAGGGATGGAATGTGGAAATTGCCGCCTAACGTTAGAATAGTTGCTGCAGGAAATAGTGAAAATGAATCAACGGTTGCTCAAGATTTGCCAGCGCCTCTTTTTTCAAGGCTTGCTCATGTGTATATTGATACAACTCCAGAACAGTGGATGCAGTGGGCTTCAATGTCGGGAATTCATCCGGCAATTATAGGATATATTGCTTATAAGTCAAGTATTGGAGAAAAGGTGTTAAGAACTAAATATACTGGTGAGTCTCCGCATGCAGATCCAAGAAGATGGGAATTTGCATCAGAGATGCTAAAAGCTACCAATCTTCCCGAAGCACTTGGACCAATAATTGGAGATGATCTTACTAGAGATTTTGCAGAATTTGTCAGAACTCCAACATATAGTGTTGAAGATGTAATTCAACATCCATATGAAATGAAAAGAGAACTTAAAAAACTTAGTTTAGACGAGAGATATCCTACAGTTTTAAGTCTAGTTCAAGTAGATGAAGAGCATGTTAAAGAGGTTAGAGAGGCAATCAAATGTCTGGGGCCAGAATTTGTTGCATTGTTTGAAAATATATGGATACAAGATAAAAAGGAAAGAATGGATAAAATTATGCAAATACAGGAGATAGAAGAACTTTTAGAAGAAGGATATCAAGTACAATAGTATATTGAAGATAAAGGAAGATAATAATGGAAGTTTTAGATTTATTTGAACTATATATAAAAAACTACGTTGCCCCAATACTAGTTGAAAGTTCAAAGGAAATTGATTTAAAAAATGGGGTTGAAATAGATGGTGATTGTGGAGTATTTGAACTTCAAGGAAAATATGATAGTAATGGAGAATATCACTTACCTAATTGGCTTAGTGTTTTAAATGGAAATGCTGATAAAGAAAGAACTTTATTAATAATCAAAAATATTAATGATACTGATGAAGATAATCAAATGAAGTTTTATGAACTTCTTAAGTATAGAAAAATGGATACAGTGCAATTACCTCAAAATTGTGTAATAATTGCAACTTGTAATAATCTCAAAGAAAAACCAATAAATCCAACACTGTATTCACTCATGGCACACATTAAGTTATAGCACCCTATTGTTTATTGTTAGTGAAGGAATTATGTTATGGATATTATAGATGTTATTGGGATGACATTAGTGAAATTTCCTAGATTTAAAGAAATAATAAAAGATAAAAGAATAGTTGAAGATATGAAGTGTGATACAGCATATACGGATGGTAGAAGAATTGGATATAATTCTAATTTTTTGAGTGGATTATCAGAAAATGAAAGTGTTTTTGTGCTAGCACATGAAATATCACATATAATGTATAGACATATTGAAAGGATAAAAGGAAGAGACTCTAAAGTATGGAATTTTGTTACAGATGCAATAATAAATCAAACACTTATAAAAGCTGGATTAGAACCACCTGAAGGAGCAATTATTGTAGAAGGTGCTGATAATTATAGAGCAGAAGAATTATATGATTTACTTATTACAGACTCGCCTAAGCTTCCATCACAAATCAAGGAAGCATATCAAAATATGTCTGAGAAACAAGCTAAACATTTAGAAGATACTCATGGTGCATGGGAAAGTGTGAAAAATCAAGATTCACAAGGGGATAGCAAAGAATTTAAAAATATTGATGAGAGGGACTTTTTCAAAGAAAATGAAGAGGCAAAGAGGGAAAAGAGAAATGCTTTTTCTAAAAAAAATGCTCAAAAATCATTTTTGGGAACAGCCGCAGGTGGAACAATTAAAGTTGATGATATAGGGAAACCAACTCAACTTGTAAATTGGAAAACGCTGATAAGGACTAGTTTAAGGAAAAGGAAAAAGAAACCAGACGGTACTTTTGAAATACACGATGGTATTGTATATGAAAGATATGGAAGACAAAAAGAAAAGAAACCGATGAACAGTCAAATTTTGCTAGATACGAGTGGCTCTGTGGACGGGAGGTTGCTTAGAGGGTTCCTAAAGGAGTGTAAAACACTTCTAAAAGATTCGAAGATCGAAGTGGGATGTTTTGATGAGGTGTTTTATGGATTTCAAAGTGTAAATAACGATGAAGATTTGGAAAAACTTTCTTATAGAGGTGGTATAGGTACTAATTTAATTCTTGCAGCATCATCATTTACTGAAAATGCAAAAAACAAAATAATATTTACTGATGGATATGGAGCGGAGCCTCAAGAAGCAAGAGGTGTTATTTGGATTATATATGGAAACAAGGACTTTAAGGTGCCTGATGGAAGTAAAGCTGTATTTGTTGATCCAAAAGAATTAGATGATATGAGAGCTGATGGCGGAATGAGGTATTCATTTTTAAGAGAATAAAAAATTATTACATTTTAAAAGAATTATTGAATATTTTGAAAAGTTCCTATATAATGCTCATAGATGTTAGTTACGAATTGGAGTTTTTATTTTATGAAAAAAGAAGATGGTTTATCTATAATCGCACTTATTATTATAATAGTGATACTTGTTGTTGTCGCGGTTATTGCTTACAATAAAATATTTGGACAAGATGGTATCGTTGACCAATATACAGAGATAGATACAGAATATAACAAAGACGAGATTGTAGATAAGATGAATTTACTTGTTAAAGAAAAGTACATTTTTGATACAAAGTATGCTACAGAGAATAACTTAAATATTGAAGAAATATATACTACAGAAAATCTTTTAAAATATTTATTAGATGAGGGGTATATAGAAGAACTTAAAGATGTTAATGACAATGTTGTAAAAGATCAATATTATATTAATGCCAACAATATTAATGGCGACTTGGCTACTAATGTAATAAACGAAAATGGTTCAGATAGTAATGGGACTAAAGTATTTAAAATCAAAAAGATAGAAGACAAGTTCATGATTTATTTTGTTGATAAATATGGAGAAGAAACAGAACTTGGAGAATTAGTTGTAAAACCAGAAATATAAAATAAAACCTGCTTTTTGAGCAGGTTTTGTTTTTAATGTGTATAATCTTCCGGCTATGCCGGTAGTAACGTAGGCTTTAGCTTTGTAAAAAAGCAACTCCTTTCATGATAAAATATTAA
>OCVV011358878.1_pt1 | contig 57199 bp, 45 predicted proteins | sample 1539721 | NCBI WGS metagenome assembly OCVV01 (sample SAMN02144230, study PRJEB22623) | gut metagenome | biome: sheep rumen | host: Ovis aries | place: New Zealand
CATACCTTGCGGATTTGCCGCCCGGGGTTCGCAGCGCCCGGAAAACAGGCCAGTGGCCTGTTTTCAGCGAGAACGGGCCGGCAGGCCCTGGAAAGCGAAGGAACGAGAGGCAAATCCGTAGGGGGATTCCGTAAGGGGGACGCAAGTCCCCCTTGCGAGGCTTACTGCATTTTAAGGTACGCCGTCGTGAACCCGTCCAGGTTGCCGTTCATCACGTCGTCGATGTTGCCGGTTTCGTAGCCGGTACGGTGGTCCTTGACCATGGTGTAGGGCTGGAAGACGTAGGAGCGGATCTGGCTGCCCCACTCGATCTTCTTCATTTCACCCTTGATGTCCGCCATCTGCTGTTCCTTCTCGCGCTCACGGATTTCCAGCAGCTTCGCCTTCAGCATGCGCAAGCAGGTCGCGCGGTTCTGGGTCTGGTCGCGCTCGGTCTGGCAGGAGACGACGATGCCCGTCGGGAAGTGGGTCATGCGGACGGCAGAGGAGGTCTTGTTGACGTTCTGGCCGCCGGCGCCGGAGGAATGATAGGTATCCACCCGGACATCCTTCATGTCGATCTCGATCTCGTTGTCGTCGTCCTCCATGATGGGGGCGACGTCCAGGGAAGAGAAGGAGGTGTGGCGGCGGGCGTTGGAGTCAAAGGGGCTGATGCGCACCAGACGGTGGACGCCCTTTTCCCCGCGCAGGTAGCCGTAGGCGTTGTCCCCGTCCACCTCGAAGGAAACGGCCTTGATGCCGGCCTCGTCCCCCTCCAGATAGTCCAGGAGCTTCACCTTGAAGCCCAGCTTCTCGCAGTAGCGGGTGTACATGCGGTAGAGCATCTGCGTCCAGTCCTGGGCCTCGGTGCCGCCGGCCCCGGCGTGCAGGGACAAAATGGCGTTGTTCCCGTCATAATCCCCGCGCATGAGGGTTTCCAGCTCCAGGGCTTCCACGCTCTCCTTGAGCCGTTTATATTCCTCGCCGATCTCGGGGACCATGGACTCGTCGTCCTCTTCCCCGGCCAGCTCGATCATCACGGCCAGGTCGTCCACCCCGGACACCAGGGACTGGTAGTGGTTCATCTTGCTCTCGATGGCGGCGATGCGGCGGTTCACATGGGTGGAGCGCTCCAGGTTGTCCCAGAAGCCGTCTGCGTTCATCTCTTCCTTGAGCTCCGTCAGTTCCTTTTCCAGGTCCTCCAGGTGAAGACCGCCGGCGATTTCCTGAAGCTTGTTTTTCAAAACGTTCGTATCCTGCAGATACTGATCCAGTGCAACGATCATACATAATCTCCTTTATCTTCAGACGGTTGTCGGCAAATACGCAAAAGGTTCGGCAGCTACAGGAAAATCTCGCTGATAAAAACGGCCAGGCAGGAGGCCACGGCCACTACGAACAGGCCCTGCCCGCTCCACGCCAGGGCGACCCCGGCTATCAGGGCCAGCAGGCCGGACCACACGCTGTCCGTCGCGTGCAGGATGTCCGGAAAGGTCATCACCGCCAGCGTCACATAGGGCACGTAAAACAGGAAGGACCGAAGGAACCGGCTCTTGATGGGCTTTCGGATCAGCGTCAGCGGCAGCGCGCGGATCACGAAGGTGACCGCCGCCATCACCAGGATGTAGGAAATCATGTTATGGTTCATCCGACCCCTCCTTCACAGGACGGATCAGCGCCGCTCCGGCGGACAGGACCACCGTCAGCAGGATCACCCGCATCCCGGAGGAAAGACTGCTGATGCCGGGCAGGACGGAGCAGGCCCAGGAAAGGCCCATCGACAAAATCACCAGGACCAGCACGGTCCGGTTCTGCCGGGCCTTGGGAATGATGACCGCCAGGAACATGCCGAACAGCCCCACGCTCAGCGCGCTGATCAGCTGGTGCGGCAGGATGTTCCCCACCAGCACGCCCAGGATCGTGCCGCCCGTCCACCCGGTGGTGGCGATCACGAAGAGGCCGAAGGTGTACATCGGGTCCAAATACCCGTCCACCGCCATCGAACAGCCGAAAATCTCGTCCGTCACGGTGAAGCCCAGCAAAAGCCGGTGAGAAAGCGGCGTATCCTCGGACAGCTTCTGGCTGAACGCGCAGCTCATCAGGAGATACCGGGCGTTGGCAATCAGGGTCATCAGGGCCGCTTCCCACAGGCCCGACCGTTCGCCGATCACCTTGAACCCGGCGTACTCCCCGGCGGAGGCGTTGTTCAGCAAACTCGCCAGCCCCGCCTCGAACCAGGTAAGCCCCACGTTCCGGGCGGTGATCCCCAGGGCAAAGGAAACCGCCAGATACCCCAGCATAATGGACACCCCATTGCGGACGCCCCGCAGAAACCAGCTTCTGCCGCCGCTCACCGGCATCCCCTTCCTTCCCCGGCCCGAAAGCCCAAAATCTTATTTATTTTACCGTAAAACGGGGGTTGTGTCAAACATGGATCATGACAAAACGGAAGGCAGAGAGTTTGTCAAAACAAAGCCAGGCTGGACGCTGTAAAAAAGCCCCGGAACCGTTTATCCGGAGCAAGGGGGAACAGGGCCGACAATCTGTGGAGGGAGCTTTTTAAGGAGCGTTCAGCCACAAATCATCCAGAAAACTTTTCCGCATCGAGATAAAATTCCGCAGGAAGTCAAAATTCTCTTCCGGCGTATCCCCTGTCTGGTTCATATTGCCAAACCGATAAGGGACAAAGCGCCAGCGAATGTTCTCCAGAGCCGCTGATGCGGCAATTTCTTCCGCGTACTCATCCACCGAGCGGAGCACGCCCTTTGGGTCCTTTTCCTCGCCAAGGAGGATGCGCAGCGCAGGCTCGTAAACTTCTCGATAAGCCTCCCGGACTTTTTCCGAAAAATCCGGACGTCGAACCGCCACAGGGAACCAGGAAATGTCCCGATCGCCTGCTGTCGAGTGATAAAGCTTCATGGGGTCAGCGCATTCCTTGTTTGCACCCCATATGTTATCCTGATCCCATACGGGCCCAAAATAGATCTTTGAGTCCACCTGATCGGAATCCTTATAAAGGTACGGATGGCTTCCGTCATTGTCCGCCGTAATTTCCGCCTGGAGATAACGGTGAACAAAGGTCGTTTCATCAATATACTCTGTCCAGGCCCGATCATCGGGCCCGCATGTAAACAGCGCATCTTCGGCCCGCTGAATACAGCCTTGAATATACTCCACTTCATTTTTGGACGCGCGTTCCGGTTCTTTAATGGTAAAACACTGACCGTGATCGGAGATGAATCCGCTTGCGTTTCGCCGATAATACGTCAGAATGGTCATCAAAACAAGATATCCGCCGGTATAATCCTCAGGCTCATTCTCAAGAAGGACGCCCCGATTGAAGCCCAGTCCATATTTGTCGCTGCCAAATGAAGGCGCATTCTCTTCCGGATTCAGGAACTCATTAATGTTTTCCAGATTTCTGATATCCAGTCTGTCCGAGTCAATCTCACACTTTTCGGTAAAGAGAAAGCTTCCATAATATTGATGATTCAAAAACAAGTCTACCGGCTTGGTTTCGGGGACAAAGGAATATACGCCAGCATATCGGGCCAGATCCAGCGCAATCGTATTGCGAAGCAGAGATTTATCAATAAAGTTGGCTAAAAGCACCCATTTTTTCTCTTTTTCCATCCCGAAAACAGGAGCGGATTTTGCAAGCTTAATCTGGAAAGGTTTTTTTTCATAGGTTGAAGTGGACTGACCCCTGATGCGTATATACTCCAGCCGTCCGTCATACTCCACGGAAGCGTCGGATTCAATGATTTTGCATGCGCCGGGCTCTCGGTTTTCCTTACTCTGAAAGATGGTGCGATTCGATCCGGAGTCAGTGGTAATAAACACAGCGGGAATGGAACCAGACTGTACCACATGGGCTGTCCAGGTCTTTCGGCCGAGACAGATTTCAATGTCCGTATCGGGAGAAACGGAAACGGCGTCTCCGGATTGACAGGGGACCCCGTTCAGGCTCAGGCTTTCCCCGTTTTCGCTGAGAATGCGAAGCCTCTGGCAGTCCCATCCAGTCGGAATGAACAAATAAAACCCGCTTCTTTTTTCAAAGATCGATACTGCGTCCACAGGGAGCGGATCTCCGCTGGTATATTTCGATGAGTCCGCACTGATAAAGTAAGGCAGCCCCTCAGCGAAAGCGCAGGTAACGTTCATCACAGTCAATAAAAACAGTGAACAAAAAAACAGCCTTGCATAACCTGCTGTTTTTCCCGGCAAAACGCTGAAAAACAAGAATTCAAAGGACCTTTTTTTGTTGGATTTCATCATCCGTTCAAACTCCTCATGATCCTGAGTATTTTCTTCTCATGAAAAGCAAAACCGCTTTCAGATCGCCGTTTCGAAGCTTTACATTTAAAAAACCGAATGAGGTTTCCGTCTGACAAAGGTATCTTATGGGTTTTTCCAGTTTTTGTCAAGCGTCCCCTGATCGAATGTCTTTTAAGAAGATCTTTCGTGAAAGAAAAGCAATTTTCTCCGCTTGTATGGTGCCGTTTTTCATGGCATAATAGACAGGCGAACCATTGTCCGTTCCGCGTGATCATATAAGGAGGTATTTTCCTATGAAAAAGACCACTGCCCTGCTGAGCGCGCTTTTGCTCTGTCTTTTCTGCCTCCCCTCCTCCGCCCTGAGCCGGGATTTCGGCTCTGTCCGGATCAATGAAATTATGGCTTCGAACGGGGACACCATTCAGGACAGTCTAGGCGCGACGCCGGACTGGATCGAACTCAAGAATGTGTCCGACGACGATATCGACTTAAGCGGCCTGTGCCTGTCGGACGGGAAGAAGAACCTGGAGAAGTTCGTCTTTCCGGAAGGGATCGTCCTGCCCAAGGGCGGCTTTCTGGTGATCTTCTGCTCCGAAGAAGAGAGCGTTAAAACCCTGGACGGCGGGGCGGTTGAAATCCACACTGCCTTTAAGCTCTCGGCGGACGGAGAAAAGGCCGTGCTGTCCTATCAGGGGGCCATTCTGGACATCGTCCGGTTTGACATGCAGACCAAGGACGTCTCCTGGGCCCTCAAGGACGACGGCACCTGGACCTTCTCCAACGTCCCGACGCCGGGGGCAGAGAACCAGTTCTGAAAACCGTGACCGGCGGGCCTAATCAACCCATTGGATCGGAGTAGTTTATGCTGCACGCAAAAAACGGCCGGCTGACCCTGTCCATCGGCGAAATGGACTATATCCGCTTCGGGTCCGGCAGCCGGACCCTGGTCATGCTCCCCGGGGTCGGTGACGGGCTGAAGACCGTCCGGGGAATGGCCCTGCCCTTTGCCCTGATGTATCGGAAGCTTTCACGGGACTTTACCGTGTATGTTTTCAGCCGCCGGGTCCGCCTCGCCACCGGAATGACCACCCGGGACATGGCGGAGGATGTCAGCCTGGCCCTGGAAGCCCTGGGCCTTTCCGGGGTCTGCCTCGTCGGCGTCTCCCAGGGCGGGATGATCGCCCAGTGGCTGGCGATCGATCACCCGGACAAGGTGGGCAGACTTATCCTGACCGTCACCCTGAGCCGCCCCAACCCCACCGTGCGGGACGTCATCAGCCGCTGGAGCGATATAGCGCAAAGAGGCGATTACCGGGGCATCATGCTGGACACCGCCGAAAGGTCCTACTCCAAAAAGCGGCTGAAAAAGGCCAGGCTTTCGTACCGCTTCCTGGGCAGCTTCGGAAAGCCGAAGAGCTTCGACCGCTTCCTGATCCAGGCGGCGTCCTGCGTCAGCCACGACACATATGAACTTCTCCCCCGGATTTCCTGCCCCACCCTGGTCATCGGCGGGACGGACGACCGGATCGTCACCGGGGAGGCGTCCCGTGAAATCGCCTGTCAGATTCCTGGCGCGACGCTTTATATGTACGAAGGCCTCGGCCACGGCCTGTACGAGGAGGCAACGGATTTTCTGGACAGGGTGAGGGAGTTTTGTTTGTGGATTAGGGAATAGGGAATAGGGATTAGGCATTAGGGAATAGGGATTAGGCATTAGGCATTAGTCATTAGGCATTAGAGGCTGTGAGGGCCCGGAAAACAGCGCAGTGTGCTGTTTTCACCGAACAGCGGGCCGGCAGGCCCTGGACAAGGCATTAGTCATTAGGCATTAGGGGCTGTGAGGGCCCGGAAAACAGCACAGTGTGCTGTTTTCACCGAACAGCGGGCCGGCAGGCCCTGGACAAGACATTACGCATTAGGCATTACGCATTTGGCAAAATCAGGGGAGGAGGCGCATCAAATGATTCCTGGCTTTGTGATCTGGAGCGCTGTGGCGCTTCTGTTGGTTGGTGTCGGGGTTTGGGCTTTGCGCTCCAGGAAACCGGTGGGTTTCTTTGCGGGGGTGGAAGCGCCGAAAGTCACGGACGTGCGAAAATATAACCGCGCCGTCGCGGTCCTCTGGTTCGTATACGCGGCGCTGTTTGAGCTGCTGGGGATTCCTTTTCTCTTCCTCAAGCAGAACTCCGCCGGCTTCCTTCTCCCTGTCCTGGGCACGGCGGCCATCAGCATCGGACTGATGATCGCCTACCAGCACATTCTCCGCCGATACCAGCAGCCAAATCAGTAAATTCCCCTGTTCAGTCAGGGAAAAGGAAGATATCATCACCGCGGTGCGAAGGAAACCGCTTCGCATCAGGAGGGAAACGAAACCATGAACCGGGATCTGACCATTGGAAAGCCCTCGTCCGTGCTTTGGCGGTTCTGTCTGCCGCTGTTCGGGAGCGTCATTTTTCAGCAGCTGTATAACATCGCAGACAGCTTGGTGGCCGGCAAGTACATCGGCGAAAACGCCCTGGCGGCCGTCGGCAACAGCTACGAAATCACCCTGATCTTCATCGCCTTCGCCTTTGGCTGCAACATCGGCTGTTCGGTCGTGGTGTCCCGTTATTTTGGGGCAAAGCAGCTGGATGAAATGAAAACGGCAGTGTCCACGGCGGCCATTTTCAGCGCCGCGCTGTGCGGGCTTTTGATGACGCTGGGCCTTCTGTTCAGCCGCCCCCTGCTCGCCCTGATCCGGACGCCGGCGGAGATCCTTTCCGATTCCGCCCTGTACCTGGACATTTACCTGCTGGGCCTGCCGTTCATGTTCTTTTACAACCTCGCCAACGGCATCTTTACCGCCCTGGGCGATTCCAGGACGCCGTTTCTGTTTTTGGCCGCTTCCTCCACGGCCAACATCCTGATGGACATTCTGTTCGTCAAGGGCTTTGGAATGAAGGTGGAAGGCGTCGCCTGGGCGACGCTGCTGTGCCAGGGGGTCAGCTGCGTGCTGGCTCTTTGGTTCGTGCTCAAGCGGCTCAAAGGCATCCGGACGGAGAAACCGCCCAAGCGCTTTTCCGTCCATCTCCTTCGGATGTTCCTGGCCATCGCTGTGCCCAGCACCCTGCAGCAGAGCTTTATTTCCGTCGGCAATCTGATCATCCAGGGGGTCATCAACAGCTTCGGCCCCGGCGTCATCGCTGGATACTCCGCGGCGGTCAAGCTGAACAACCTGGTCATCACTTCCTTTACCACCATGGGCAACGGCATTTCCAACTACACCTCCCAGAACCTCGGGGCCGGAAAGCACGAGCGCGTTTCCGGCGGCTTCCAGGCCGGGCTCCAAATGGTCTGGTGGATCAGCCTCCCCCTGGCCGCCGGATATTTCTTTCTGGGCGAGCCGCTGCTCCGCCTGTTTATCGACCAGCCCTCCGCCCTCGCGGTGCAGACCGGCATCACCTTCCTCCGGATTCTCTCGCCCTTCTACTTCGCGGTGTCCGCCAAGCTCGTCGCAGACGGCGTTCTGCGCGGCGCGGGACAGATGAAGCAGTTTATGATCGCCACCTTTACCGACCTGATCCTCCGGGTCGTCCTCGCCATCGTCCTTTCCAAAACAGCCCTCGGCGCGACAGGCATCTGGTGCGCCTGGCCCATCGGCTGGGTAATCGCGACGGTGCTCTCGGTGCGGTTTTACTTTCAGTTTCAGAAATCGCTCCATAGAGCAGAGGCTTGACGGCGAGTTTTCTCTAAGCAGCCTGTCCTGTCAGGCTGCTTTAAAAGTTTTAAAAAAATGGATCTTTCTTAAAATTCAGGCAATTCTGCCGGCATGGCCAAAGGCCGTTTAGATTCGGCGCTATGATGGACATTCATATGGCCGGGATCGGGATGGCCTGGATGATTGACCAACCAGGATTTGCGGGAGAAAAGCTGATGCTCACGCTCTATAAACCAAAGCCTGAAGATCTGTGGTTCCGGCAAATGATGCTGGGCGACGAAGATACGATGTCTTACAATCATGCATGGGGCGGTACGATCCCGTGGCCCGAATCGAAATGGACAGGCTGGTATGATGCCTGGGTGGTCCACCATGAGGGCAAAAGGTATTACAGATATCTCAAAGACGAGGACGGACAATTTGTCGGAGAGATCGCCTATCACTATGATGACGAAATCGGGCATGCGATGGCGGACGTCATCATCTATGCGCCCCACAGAGGAAGAGGTTATGGCGGAGAAGCACTGAATTTGCTGTGCGCTGCCGCGAAGGAAAATGGCGCTGCCGTTCTGTATGACGATCTTGCCATTGACAATCCGGCGATCAGGCTGTTTCTGCGCCACGGCTTTACAGAAGAAAGCCGGACGAAGGAAAAGATCCGTCTGCGCAAAACGCTGTAGCTTAAGGGAGAGATCAGCATGAAACTGTTTGTCATCACCGGCACCTGCGGGGCGGGCAAATCCACCGTCAAAGAAAAGCTGTCAGCCACGTCCCCACGTTGAATACAATCAATGGATAGGCCGGAACCGCGGCAAATACCAGCTGTTTATCGACACGGAGAACGAAACGCCGGACAGGACCGCGAACAGGATTGCCGCTTGGATCGGCAGACTGACGGATTGATGGCGGAGAACATTGAAAGGATACGCTTCCCGTGAAAGAAATCGAAATTTCCGGAGCCAACCGTTTTGACGCCTTTACCAAAACCCGCGTCGGAAGCCGGGCACTGATCCTCCGGGACGGAAGGATTCTGCTTTCCCATGAAACCCGGTCGGGCTGGTGGCTGATCCCTGGCGGCGGGATGGAAGAGGGCGAAACGCCCGAAATATGCTGCAAAAGAGAAGTGGAAGAGGAAACGGGCTATATCGTGCAGCCGCTGCGCGAATTCCTCACCCTCTATGAATACTATGAGGAATACCGCTATATCAGCCACTATTTTGTCTGTGAGGTCACAGGCCAGGGACAGATGAACCTGACGGACGCGGAGAAAAAGCGGGGTCTGGAGCCTGAATGGATGCGGCTTCAGGACGCGATTGACCTGTTCTCCCGTCATCAGGACTACGCGAAGGTCAGCGAGGAGCAGCGCGGCTCTTACTTACGGGAATTTACCGCCTTGCAGGAATACGTGAAGGAAGCGTCCGTTTCCTTAAACCCTCTGAGCGAAAGGGACACCGTCAGGAACCAGTATCAGACTGCCGAAAAGCTGAATACCCGGATCTCAATTCACAGCAAATATTCCGTAAATCCCCAGGGCTTTGGAAATTGGATCGCCTCCCATTATCCAATCCGGGAAGGGCTGTCTGTGCTGGAGCTTGGATGCGGCACCGGCGATATGTGGGCGGGAAAACAGGACATCATTGACCGCTGTTCCCGTTTCGTGCTTTCGGATGCTTCAGAGGGCATGCTGCGCAAGGCGCAGGAGACCCTTCACGATATTCATGGGATCGACTACCGCGTGATTGATATTCAGGAGATTCCCTTTGAGGATCAGACCTTTGATTTCGTGATCGCCAATATGATGCTCTACCATGTTCCGGACCTTTTCCGTGGCCTGCGGGAAGTAAAGCGAGTGCTGAAAAACGGAGGAACGTTTGCCTGCGCGACCTATGGCGAAAACGGGATGATGGCGTACCTCTATCGTATGTTCGCGGACTATCCGGTCCGGTATCAGATCAACACCAGCTTTACCCTGCAGAACGGAGAGGAAAAACTGAAAACATTTTTCCCGGACGTCCAAAGGCTCCTGTACGAGGACGCCCTGGAAGTCACCAACGCGGATGATATGGCCGATTACATCTTTTCCCTGGCGGGAATAACAGACCTGCAGAAAATCCCCCGGGAGGAAGTGCGGGCTGTACTCAAAAAGAACATGCCGGATGGCGTCCTGCACGTTCCAAAGGAGTATGGAATGTTCATTGCCAGAAAAGCATAGGCGGAAACAGGTTGGTCAATACACAGCGCCTGCTGAGGGAGCCGAGTTTTTTCAGCTCGTCCTCAGCAGGCGCTAAAGTTTACAGTAAACAGATGTAGGGTGTTCACGTGACCCAGACCGCTGATTTTACTGAAATTTCATGTTTCCCACTTCTTTTGTCCGGTGTTCGCCGGATGGATGATCATGGGTCTTCATGAATCAGTGGGTATGTCATACAATGTGTGCTGATTAAGATCTTTCCTTTTTTGCCTTTCGCTTTACTATCAAAATCCAAATGGCACAGATAAAGAGAATCAAAGCACAAGGATAGTACATAGAGTGCGCAATCCCCCAGACTCGATTACTGTCAGGCATAATACGTCTATCCATGAAATCCCAGTTTACAAGATAGAAAGCAACGCCCATAATGATTGAAAAAATCATCATAAGAACAGGCTTCTTACCCAGCGCACAAAGAAGCGTGATAATCGCAGACACACCAATGGCTCCGATGAGTACCGCATAGATAATACCAGCGGATTGATCAGGATAGATTTCATGTCCTGCTTGAACATAGACTTTTGCATACTCAAATAATGATATATCTTTCATGTCCCCTACTGTAAGATCAGCAGAAGAATAGACTTTCTCATTTGAGATTGAATCCATGTATTTTGCATAGTCTGGAGTAGCGGGAATAAAAGGGAGGAAAAATGCGGCTATTGCGACCAAAGAAACAATTATACCAATAATGCGAGGAGCAAGAGTACCTTTCATTTTTCTACCTCATTTAGCTTTTGTTCCGCATTCCGGGCAGAACTTAAAGGGATGGTCTAGGTCTGTATTCTCATAACCACAATTGCTACAAATTTGAGATTCTGGACGTTTCGCACCACATTCTCTACAGAACTTACCACCGTTATTTACTGTCGTGCACTCAGTACAGACCCACTCATCATTATTGCTACTGGATTCATCTTTTTCAAATGTTACAGCCTCAAAACCTATGCCTTTGTCTTTAGCCATTTGCTCAGTGGTAGAGCCTGCGAGTCCCTTTATTACAAGCCCCTTGTTACAGTAATCGAAAGCACCTGAATACTTATCATATGAAGTATATTGTCCTTTAATGGTTGCAACCATCAACTTCTCACACCAAGAGAAAGCGCCTCCACCAAGGCTTGTGACACTTTCAGGAATTTCAATTGAAGTCAAGGCGTAGCAAGAGCTAAACGCCCGATCATCAATACTTACAAGATTCTTGGGGAACACGATGCCAGTCAATTTATTGCACCCATTAAAAGCAGCTGTTCCGATTCTCAGCAGAGAGTCTGGGAAAGTAACATTTACAAGGTTCTTTCCATAAAGGAATGAATAGTCACCAATAGTTTCAACGCCTTCAGGTACATTATAGATTCCTTGTACCTTACCAACAGGATAGGCAACTAATGTTTTTCCTGTCACATCGAACAAGACTCCATCTACTGACTTAAATGTCTCAGAACCTTCAGCTACAAGTATTTCTTTCAATTCATAACAGGACTCAAACATATCGTCGCCAAGTCTCTGAAGGCTGGCTGGAAATGTGATAGACGGCAAGGTATTACATTGATGAAATGCTGTACTGCCAATAGAAAGAAGACCTTCGGAAAAATTGATTGAAGTAAGCTTTTCGCAGCCGGCAAATGCATCTCCACCGATTGTTTCAACAGAACCAGGAATAGAAATACTTTCGATCATTTCATTCCAATAGAATGCATACGCATCAACCTTTTTTACCGTTTCTGGAATTGCAAACGAGCGGCCAGTTTTTCCAGCAGGATAGAAAATCAATGTCGTTTGATCCTTATTGTAGAGAACCCCATCAACAGAAACGTAGTATAAGTTTTCTTCTGCCACGTTAATAGCTGTAAGCTTACTAGATCCCACAAAAGTTCGATCTTCATTAATGTATTCAACGCTTGCAGGAATATTCAATACAGTAAGAGATTCACAATCATGGAATGCTAAATCTTCAATTCTCTTAAGCGTATCTGGAAGCTCAATTGACATCAAACTTTCACATCCATAAAATGCCCAAGACCCAATACTCTCCACATTCTTAGACATTTTTATAGTTGTTATCTTATTACAGTTTTCAAATGCTTGATCTGCGACAACAGTCAATGTATCTGGGAGCGTCACACTTGTGAGTTCGCGGCACCAATAAAATGCGCTATCGCCAACCGTAGTCACGCCTTCTTCAATAACTACAGATTTGATGTCTTTCCTCAAATCTTTCCAAGGAGCAGAACCATATCGAAAATCATCCATTGGTCCTGAACCAGATATAGTAAGAACACCAGCGGAATCCAGTTTCCAAGTCAACTTTGCACCGCAGGTGCCTTCATTATCAGCTAGAGCAATTGTTCCGCATAGAACTACAGCAATCACCAACAGTAGCATAACCAATTTCTTCATGGATGCCAGTCTCCTTTCAAGAAAAATCACTGAATGATATATTTCTTCACTACTCCTTCTTTTCCTGCACAAATTCAAAAAGAAGTGGGCCGAAAATGACAAAGCACGTCTATCCTTCCCTCATCATGTATTTTATTTCACTACTCCCCCATGTTTATATGGATTCCTCTGAACAATACCCGCGCGGCTTCCGGGTCCTTCCGGCAGGTCATATCATATACCCTGGTCTGCTCAAAAAGATGGTTCAGGAGCTCCAGGATGTTTTTCCCGTATCTGCTGCCTTCTCTCGGAATGTATACCTGGCGCATCAGGGCGGTGAGATGGAGCATGGGATTCACTTCTTCAATGCGGTTTTCCTCTCCCCGTGAAAGAAGGATAAGGCCGTGCAGCGGACTGCTTGTGTTTTCCCCCCAGCGTTCCTTCCCGCACCAGGGGGAGCCAAAGGCGATCATCCGTCCGCCCAGGTACCGGATGATCGTTTTGTCTCCGTTGACGAGGCCTACGCGGCGTCCAAGCAGCTCCTTGCAGGATCGGAGAAGGGTCGACTTTCCGGTGCCGCTGTCGGCGCAGATGGCATAGGCCTTTCCGTCGATGGTAAATGTCGCGGCGTGGAGAAAGAGGGCGTCAAAGCGCGGCAGCTCTTTTCCCAGGGCTTTGGATACGCTGATGAGCTCCGCCGCTTCCGGCTCGATCGGGTACGGGCAGGCGCTGATTTCCCGCCGGATTTCCTGGTCGGAGATCTGTATCGAAATGTCCGGATCCTTCCCTTCCTCCCGGTCCGCCATGTAATCCCTGCACCACTCCCCGATGAGCGCGTACCGGGGCTCAATATCAATCAGAAGCTCAGCAACCCGGATCCGAAACACGGCTGCGCCCTCCCTGCAGATATGCCATCATCCTATCTTTCATCTCGCGTTCTTTTTTCCTCTGGCAATGCGGCCAGGGTATTCTCGACGGACAACGGTCAAAGTCAGAACATATCGGAAGGAACGCGCAGCTTTCGCAATGGCTTTCACTGCTCCGCTCTTCACGGATTGCTTTCAGCCTGGCTAAGTCGATCCCGTCCTCCAGGGACCCGAGGGCCAGTTCCTCCGGCATATGCTCACAGGCAAAAAGCCTTCCGTCCGGCGCTACCACCACCGTATTGCCGGCAGGATTGGCCATGCAGATCATCGGATCGAAGCGGTGGATGTTCTTTTCTTCTCCCTCTTTCCTTCCCGAAGGAAAGAGGCGGGCGATATACAGGTTCAGCTCCTCCAGGCGCTCCAATAGGGCATCCAGCATTTCCGCATCCGAATCACAGGAAAAGAGCTCGTGGGCGTAGACCTTCATTCCCTGTTTCTCCTGTTCACTGAACTCCTCCGCCAGGAAGTCCGCGCAGGCAAACAGATCCCCCAGGTTCTCCATATCCGCATTGAGCCGGATCGTGACGCGAATTCCGGCCGAAAGGAGATGGTGAATATTCCGGATGACCGTCTCAAAGGGGCTGGACAAACCGGGGAGATACCGTTTCCTCTTCTCGTATTCGGCCTTGGTCCCATCCAAAGTAATCTGCGCCTCTTCCAGCTTCCAGTCCCTGGCGGCTTTCTCTGAAAGCGCCGCTGAAAACAGACTTCCGTTGGTGACCATGGTGCTTAAAAACGGGATGCCGGCCCCAGCCAGCGCCTGGCAGATGTTGTCGATCCTCTGTGACCCGCAGAGCGGTTCCCCGCCGAACCACTGAATCAGGACCGGCTTGGACTTGGGCGCATGTTCCCGGATAAAGGAAATCAGCCTGTCCTGGATGTCGTCGGTCATCGTCAGCGCTTGATCTGTCAGCGTTTCCTCGTAGCAATACACGCAGCGGGCGTTGCAGGCCGTCAGCGGGAGGATGACGTATCGCTCGATCTGTCCCTTGTTCAGCAGCTTTTTCAGGTAGATGTTTTTGACTTCCCAGTAGTCTCTATATTCATCGGCCCCGTCCCGGACGATGAAGCCGTCCTCAAAAAGCCCCTCGGCACCCTGTGTCCGGAGCTCTTCCCACGTATATCCTCCCCCCAGGAAAAACCGGATCAGGGCCGGGGCAACCAGGACCGTCTTTTTGGTCAGCGTATGAAACAGCGCATAGCCGTCCCCGGCAAAGACATAGAAAACAAACCGGCTTGGGCGGAGCAGTTCCGCTGGGTGTTCCGGCGCGGTCTGCTTTCCCAGCAGCAGGGCGACCGTCTTGTCGCCCGGATGAAGCACCTTGATTGTCTGCAGCAAAACCGGTCCTTTCTACACGAAAAGCCAGGATGATCCTGGCTTTCACGGTGTCTATTATCATATATTTATAAGAAGAACAACAGCGCACCGGCGAACGCCGGCGGCGTATGACGGACCGCTGCCGCTCAGTCGCCGAACAGCCACCTGTCGATCACGCAGCTCCAGCCGTCGCCAAAGCAAACGTCGAAATTGCAAACGCGGCCAGAGCCTCCGTTGCCAGACGACGTCACCAGGAAGCTATCCTCATCCAGGGTAATGACCTCTATTTCCGGCCTTTCATAAGCAAGCTTTTTCTGATTTTCCATGTATGTCAACCTCCCAACCAAACATCCAATGATCATACATTAACATATTTAGTGTAATATCAGAGCCGAAACTTGTCAAGATTTTTTTGTGTTTCCCAATATCTTCCATAAAAAAATCTTTTCCACCCCTTGACAATCTCCCGGATTTCTGTATAATGTTCTTGAAAGGTCAAAGATAGTCAGACTTTTCGAAGAAGATCAAAAACAATCAGACATGAAGGGTGGGAATGAGCAATGTCCGAAATGAAATATACGCAGAAAAGCATCGAAGCCATGAGCAGCGCCCAGTCCCTGGCGACGGAGCGCGCCAACCAGCAGCTGGAGCAGGCCCACCTGCTCTGCGCCCTGCTGAGTGACGAAAAGGGCTTGATCCCGCAGATGCTGCGGAAGATGGGCAAGGACGTAGCGGCCGTCACGGCGGACGCGACCGCCCTGGTGGACAAGTGCCCCCGGGTGCGCGGCGGCTCGGTGGAGCAGGGGAAGTTCTACGTCTCGCAGGACCTGAACCAGGCCATCAACGAGGCGGCAAAGATCGCCCAGCGGATGAAGGACGAGTACGTCTCCGTGGAGCACCTGTTCCTGAGCCTGCTGGAAAACCCGGACCGGGACCTTAAAGCCCTCTTTGCCCGCTATGACATCCGCAGGGAAGGCTTCCTGGCGGTCCTGTCCTCCGTCCGGGGCAACAGCCAGGTGACCAGTGAAAACCCGGAGGATACCTATGACGCCCTGGCCAAGTTCGGCACCGACCTGGTGGAGCGGGCCAGAAAGAACGAGCTGGACCCCGTCATCGGCCGCGACCGGGAGATCCGGGACGTGATCCGCATCCTCTCCCGGAAGACCAAGAACAACCCGGTCCTGATCGGCGAGCCCGGCGTGGGCAAAACGGCCATCGCCGAAGGGCTGGCCCTGCGCATCGTCCGGGGCGACGTGCCGGATTCCCTGAAGGACCGCACGATCTTCTCCCTGGACATGGGCAGCCTGATTGCCGGGGCGAAGTACCGCGGCGAATTTGAGGAAAGGCTCAAGGCCGTCCTGAACGAAATCAAAAAGAGCGACGGCCGCATCATCCTGTTTATCGACGAGCTGCACCTGATCGTCGGTGCCGGTAAGACCGAGGGCAGCATGGACGCGGGCAACCTCTTAAAGCCCATGCTGGCCCGGGGCGAGCTGCACTGCATCGGCGCGACCACCCTGGACGAATACCGCAAGTACGTCGAAAAGGACGCCGCCCTGGAGCGCCGTTTCCAGCCCGTCATGGTGAACGAGCCCACGGTGGAAGATACCATTTCCATCCTGCGCGGCCTCAAGGAGCGCTACGAGGTCTTCCATGGCGTCAAGATCCACGACGCCGCCCTGATCGCCGCCGCCCGCCTGTCCGACCGCTATATCTCCGACCGTTTCCTGCCGGACAAGGCCATCGACCTGGTGGACGAGGCCTGCGCCATGATCCGCACCGAGATGGACTCCATGCCCGCCGAGCTGGACGAGGTCAGCCGGAAGATCATGCAGCTGGAAATCGAGGAGGCCGCCCTGCAGAAGGAAAACGACGAGGTCAGCCAGGAGCGCCTGTCCCTGCTGCGTGAGCAGCTTTCCCAGGAGCGGGAGACCTTCAAAGCCATGAAGGCCCGCTGGGAAAACGAAAAGACCGACATCGGCAAGGTGCAGAAGCTCCGCGAGGAGATCGAAAAGACCAACGCCGACATCGCCGCCGCCGAGCGCAAGTACGACCTGAACCGGGCCGCGGAGCTCAAATACGGCACCCTGCCCAAGCTGCAGAAAGAGCTGGAAGAGGCGGAGAAGTCCGAAAAGCCCGACAACGTCCTGCTCCGCGACAAGGTCACCGAAGAGGAGATCGCCAAGATCGTCGCCCGGTGGACCGGCATCCCCGTCTCCAAGCTGATGGAGACCGAGCGGGAAAAGCTCCTGCGCCTGCCGGAAGAGCTGCATGAGCGGGTCGTCGGCCAAGACGAGGCCGTGCAGGCCGTGGCGGACGCCATCCTGCGCTCCCGCGCCGGCGTCTCCGACGAGAACCGGCCCATCGGCTCCTTCCTCTTCCTGGGCCCCACCGGCGTGGGCAAGACCGAGCTGGCCAAGGCCCTGGCCCAGAACCTGTTTGACGACGAAAAGAGCCTGATCCGCATCGACATGACGGAATACATGGAGAAGTTCTCCGTCACCCGTCTGATCGGCGCACCTCCCGGATACGTGGGCTACGACGAGGGCGGCCAGCTGACCGAGGCCGTCCGGCGCAAGCCCTACTCCGTGGTCCTCTTCGACGAGATGGAAAAGGCCCATCCGGACGTGTTCAACGTCCTGCTGCAGATCCTGGACGACGGCCGGCTGACCGACGGCCAGGGCCGGGTAGTGGACTTTAAGAACACCATCCTGATCATGACCAGCAACCTGGGTTCCCAGCAGATCCTGGAAGGAATCGACGAAGCCGGCAGCCTGAGCCCCGAAGCCCGGGACCAGGTGACCCGCCTGCTCAAGACCTCCTTCCGCCCCGAGTTCCTCAACCGTATCGACGACACCGTCATCTTCACCCCGCTGACCAAGCCTCAGGTGGAGCAGATCGTGGAGCTGCTCTTAAAGAAGCTCCGCGCAAGGCTGTCCGACATGCAGCTGAACCTGACGCTCACCCAGGGCGCCAAGGACAAGCTGCTGGACATGGGCTACGACCCCGTCTACGGCGCCCGGCCCATGAAGCGCGTCCTGCAGGCCAAGGTGGAAACCCTCGTGGCCCGCAAGCTGATCGAAGGCGCCGCCCTCCCCGGCGACACCCTGGTGGTAGACGCGGAAGACAGCGAGACTGGCTTTGTGGTGAGCGTACAGGACGGGCACAGGATCGCGAACACCTAAAACAATGCGTAATGCTTAATTCGTAATGCGTAATGAATAGCAATGCCCCGGAGCGCCTTTGGCGGCTCCGGGGCATGATGTTTATTCCAGCTTATTCAGCGTTCTTTGCAAATGGATCGTATATGATGATTGTTTCACGTCCCCTCCCGCGAAACGGCAAACAGCCTGCAGCCGCTGTCTTTGGGGGCGGTGTGATGGAAACGGGCGGCGAAAAGGTGGTGGGCGATAAAGAAGAGGCCGGAAATCAGCTGCAGGGCGCACAGGAGGGCAAAGAAGCTCCGCGTGCCCAGAGCCTCCAGCAGGAAGCCGCCGGCCGCGGCGGCGGCCAGACTGGCCACGGCGCTGATCGAGTTGACCAGAGCCTGGGTGCTGGCCTCCATTCCCTCCGGGGCAAGGCGGCTCAGGTACTGGTAGCGGCTCGCGACATACAGGGCGTAGGAAAACCCACGCAGCAGCTGGGCCGAAAAGAGCGTCACCACGGAATGGCCCAGGACGTACAGGAGGTACTCCGCGGACAGAAGGGCCACGCTCAGCATCAGCGGCCAGCCCCAGCCAAAGCGGCCGGAAAAACGCCGGACCATCAGCAGCATCGGCACCTCGCAGATGCCGGCGGCGAACATCAGCGCCCCGTAGAGGCTGTTATCCACCTGAAACTCCGGCAGGGTAAACACCATGTAGGTCACCCGCCAGCTGAATGGGATCTGGTAGAGGATCTCGAATACGGCGTACCCGACGATCCAGGTATCGAGGATGGAGCGGAAGGGCATATCCCGAAGGCGCTGCCGCTTTTCCCGGGCCGGGTTTCCTTCGCTCTCGGCGGGGATCAGGGCCGTCAGCAGGATCGACAGGGTGGCGAAGCCCGCGAAAAAGTAATACACGTTCCTTACGTGCATCGCCCAGGTCACCGGCACGAAGGCCAGGCTGAACAGGGCGTAGCCGACGGAGGCCCAGCTGCGCACGCTCCCGTAGGGAATCCTGAGCTGCGGATGGCTACTGACCCGGACCAGCCACAGCTCCATCATCATGTTGGAGGGATGGAAGAAAAAGTACATCACCACCAGCACGACGGCCAGGACCGGCAGCCAGCCGCCCCCGCCTCGGGACAGGCCGGGCACTGCCAGAGCACACAGGGCCGTGCCCGCCATGCAGAGCATGAAGCAGCGCTTCACCGACCGGATCCGGTCGGAAATGACGCCCCAGGTCGGCTGGGAGATGATGCCGACGCCGTTCAGCACCGCCGTCATCAGCCCCATCTGCCCGGCGGAAAAGCCGATGGCCGTCAGAAAGACAGACAGGAAATTGGCCGCGGCAAAACAGCCATTATAGACAAATTCCGTCAAAGGCAGTTGTAGCTGGATTTTCTTTCTGTTCATCGGATCAGAGCTCCATAAAATAGGTGGTTCCGTGCTGCGATCAGCCCGCCTTTGGGCAGGGGCCGGCGCATCAGCGGGCCCGGGCCATTTCAGTCACATCATAAACCATCGCTCCTGGATTGTCCAGCAATCACGCCGCCGGATTGCACAAAATATATCAAAAAAACATACGCCGGGATATCCGTTCCCCAGACGTCCGCCCGTCCTTTGCCTGGATCGGCGGGATATTTACTTATTTCGCAAAGTGGGCAGGCTGCCCACCTTCCGGACTGGATTTCATGATATCATAAACGGTAACCCCTCCATCCGTTCTATGGGACCGAGGCCATCCTCTGTCATTCGCTGTCAGGGAGGTAATATCATGAAATCCACGCTGCGTCTGTTGTTCGTCTGTCTGCTGACGATGACCTTCTGCACCGCCGCTTTCGGGGAGTCCCTTTCCCTGCCCGGGAGCCTGAAGGAGATCCAGGAAGAAGCCTTCGCGGGCTGTGAAAATCTATCCGGCATCCTCGTGATCCCGACGGACGTGCAGGTAGCTGAAAACGCTTTTGACAATACGCCGCACCTGACGGTCCTCCGCGGCATAGCTGTGGTCGGGGACGAATCTACGCCCCGGGACGGCACCCTGAACGGGGAGGTGTGGACGGCTGTTTCCGCGTTCTGCGAGGCCCGGAACCTGGACTGCACCTATACCACGGATGCTGCCGCCGCCCTTCAGAACGGCTACGATGTGATCATCACCGTCGGCTTTTTGGCCTCCGATGCGGTGAATCTCCTGCAGACTCAGCATCCGGACGCCCGCTTCATCTGTCTGGACGCCGAAGTGGATCATCAGCAGGACAACGTGTACTGCGTCCAGTACAATACCGAGCAGTCCGGCTTCATGGCTGGCTACGCCGCCGTCCGGATGGGATACAGGTCCCTCGGCTTCCTGGGCGGCATCGACATTCCCGACGTGGTCAGCTTCGGCAACGGGTTTATCCTGGGCACGAACCAGGCGGCGGCCGAACAGGGGATCGAAGAAAAGGTCACTGTGGCCCGCGCATATACCGGCACCTTTGCTCCGGAACCCGCCGTATATGAGACAGCGGCATCCTGGTATGACAAGGGCGCGGAGATTATCTTCTGCTGCGGCGGAGATATGTGCCAGGCCGTGATCCAGGCCGCCAACGAGAAAAACGCCCTGATGATCGGTGTAGACTCGGACCAGAGCCATCTGGGCAGGGCCGTGGTCACCAGCGCGATGAAGAACCTGGGCTTCTCCGCCACGGACGCCCTCGCCCGCATCCTGAACGGCAGTTGGGCAGAATTAGGCGGGACGAGCGTCCGGCTGGGCGTCGTCAGCGCAGATCCTGATCAAAACCATGTCTGCCTGGCCCCCAATACGCAGTTCGGCGGCGGCTTTACCGCTACCGATTACGCGGCCATGGTAGCCAGCCTGTACAGGGGAACCTATCCCTCCGGCGGGATTGCGATTACCGTCACCCCGGAACCCTACCTCCCCCGCGTGGCTGTGGTCGGGGACGAACCGAACCCTGGGAGGGGCACCCTGGACTGGGATGTGAAAACGGCTGTTTCCACTTTCTGCGGAGAAAGGAAAATTGATTTCATCTATATAACGGACGCCGCCGCTGCCCTTCAGAATGGTTATGACGTCATCATCACCGTCGGCTTTATGGCTTCCGACGCAGTCAACAGCCTCCAGACGCAGCATCCCGACGCCCGCTTCATCTGTCTGGACAGCACGATGGAGAACCAGCAGGAAAACAATGTGTACTGCGTCCAGTACGATACCGAGCAGTCCGGTTTCATGGCCGGTTACGCCGCTGTCCGGATGGGTTATCGCTCCCTGGGTTTCCTGGGCGGCATGGCGATTCCAGACGTCATCGGCTTCGGCGACGGCTTCATCGCGGGGGTCAATCAGGCCGCTGCTGAACTGGGCATCACCGGTGATGTCACCGTTGCCCGCGCCTACACCGGCACCTTCGCGCCGGAACCCATCGTGTACCAAAAAGCGGCGTCCTGGTATGACCAGGGCATAGAAATCATCTTTAGCTGCGGCGGCAGTATGTGCCAGGCCGTGATCCAGGCCGCCGATGAAAAAAACGGCCGGATGATCGGAGTGGACTCGGACCAGAGCAACCTGGGCAGCGCTGTGGTCACCAGCGCGATGAAGAACATGGGCTTCTCCGCTACAGACGCCCTCACCCATATTCTCAGCCGCGATTGGAGCAGCCTCGGCGGGACCAGCCCCCGGCTGGGCGTCATCAGCAAGGATCCTTCCGAAAACCACGTCTGCCTGGCTCCCAATACACAGTTTGACGGCGGCTTTACCTCCACCGATTACGCGGCCATGGTAGCCAGCCTGTACAGGGGAACCTATCCCTCGGGACAGACTCAGATCAACGTCACAGAGGAGCAGGAGGATGAAGAACCGGTCACCGTTTCCTCCTCTGCCGAACTGCAGGCTCTTGGCGATACATTAACCGGCACCGTCATCGTCGTCTCTGTGAACGATGAGCCTGTCGACCTGAACTGGCCTGTCACGCTGGCCGGAGAACTCCGGGTCGAAACCGGGGACAGCCATTTCAGCAGCCTGCGCATCCTGGAGAGCGGCAGCCTCACCCTGGCGGAGGGCGGCTTTGTGCAGACCCTCAGTGACTGGGATCCTGCCACCGGCACGCCGAACGCCGTCGCTCAGGTCTGGGTAAACGGCGGCACTCTGAACGCCGCCCTGGGGACAATAGCTGATTACAGCACCGTGTATATTCGCAGCGGTTTCTTTACCCTCGCCGAAGGGGCGGACGGTGTCTATCTGATCGGCGGGGCCATGGACGAACAGTCCCTGCGCACGTTTCTTTCCGACCCCCGGATGGACGAACTCTTCCTGGAGGGGGACATGATCCTGACAGACGATGTGACTCTGCCGTGCAATACGCAGATCATGTCCCAGGCTGCCGTCACGGTCCCGAATGGCGTCACGCTGACGGTCTGCACCGGCTGCGTCCTGAACGTCACGGACGGTACGCTGACCATCGCCACAGGCGGCGAATTGGTTATTGAGAACGGCAGCCAGGTATACGGGGACGTGCACTGGGAACAGGCCCCCTGAATGATCTATACACATCAAAACGGTCTGCTCTCCGCAAAGCAGCCCGTTTTGATGTGCCCAGCTGTGCCTCCACAGTCGGCCTGATCCTCCCCCGCCAAAGAACTCCCTCAGTTCCTCCTCGTTCCTAAGCTGGTTTTTCTGTTCATTTCATTCTCAGTACCCGATCTGCTCGAGGATCTGGTCCATCACCCCCGCGCACCGCAGGGAGAAGGCTTTGGAGACCCGAGGGCTTTCTCCGTCGGTGATGCAGCGGCCCAGCTGCTCGACCTCCAGGCGGTAGTTGTTCAAAGCTGTGACGGTTTTGGTTTCCGCCCTGTCGTCCCGGATCACCGTATAGGGGATCTCGCCCATCTGGTTGAACTGTACCGGGGAATGAATCTCGCCCTTCGTGCCGTAGATGTGCAGGCGGTCCCTGCGGCCCTGGGGCAGGAGCATCCCGCAGTCCAGCTTGGCGACGGCCCCGTTTTCATAGAGCAGCAGGGCGGTGGTGTACAGGTCGATCTTCTTTTCGGAAAACTGGGCGGCGGCGCGGACGGTTTCCGGGTCCCTGCCCATCAGATACAGGGCCATGCTCATGGCGTAGCAGCCCAGGTCGTACATGGCTCCGCCGAAGGTCTCTTTCCGCAGGCGGATGTCGGTGTCCGGCCGGCGGCCGGTCAGAAAGGCAGATTCCAGATAGCGGATTTCGCCGATGGTCCCGGCCTCGATCTCCGCCCGGACAGTGGATACGATGGGGCTGTGGAGATAGGCAAAGGCCTCCATCAGGAAGACGCCGTTCTCCTCCGCCGCGCGGAACATGGTTTCCGCCTGGGCCTTGGATACGGCCAGGGGCTTTTCGCACAGCACGTGCTTGCCGGCCTGCAGGGCCCGCACCGACCAGGCGCAGTGCAGGTCGTTGGGCAGGGGGATATAGACGGCCTCCACCTGTGGGTCGTTCAGCAGCTCCTCGTAGCTGCCGTACGCCTTTTCAAAGCCGAATTCCCGCTGGAAGGCCTGGGCCTTCTCCAGGCTCCGGCCCGCGATGGCGTACAGGGTGCAGTTGTCCGCCGTTTTCATGGCAGGAATGGTCTGGCCCCGGGCGATGTCCGCCGTGCCCAGGACGCCCCAATTGATCTTTCTCATTGCGATCCTCCCTGATCCAATCATGGTACGAATTTCGTCTGCCTGTATGATACCTCTTAAAGTACCCTCTAAGTCAATGGGAAAGAGAGAAAAAACGGAAGATTCCGGAAAATCTTCTCATTTTCCGCAAAACCGCCCATCCTTCAAAAGGGGGCTGCCGCGGCGCGGCAGCCCCTTGCACTGGGAATGTGTATGCTGTTTACTTTTCCTGATCCTGCCCGTCCTGTTCCGTGCCCTGGATCATCTTCGCCCCGGTGTAGCCGGCAATCAGGGAGGCCAGGTCGATACCGGTGGACTCCTTCAGGCCTTCGATGATCTGGCTGCTGGACTGCATGACGTCCCGGACCAGCTTGGAGGAATTGCCGTCGCCGTACATGACGATCTTGTCGGTCTGGGCCAGGGGGGCGGCGGCGTTCTTGACCACCTCGGGCAGGGCGGCCAGGTACATTTCGAGAATGGAGGCTTCGCCCATCTTTTTCTGGGCCTCGGCCTTCTTTTCGATGGCTTCCGCCTCGGCCAGTCCCTTGGCCCGGATGCCCTCGGCCTCCTGCTCCATGGCAAAGCGGGCGGCTTCGGCGGCGGCCTTCCTGGCTTCGGCCTCCTGGATGGCTTCGTACTTCTTGGCGTCCGCGTCGCGCTGGCGGCGGATCAGGTCGGCCTCGGCCGCCTTTTCAGCCTCGTACTTTTTGGCGTCCGCGGCCTTGCGCACCTCGGCGTCCAGCTTGCGCTCGCGGATGGCGATTTCCCGCTCGGCCAGCTCGGTTTCCTTTTCCCGGCGGGCGATGTCGGCGTCGGCCTTGGTGATTTCGATGGTCTTGCGCTGGCTCTCCTGCTGGATGGCGTAGGCGGCGTCGGCCTCGGCCTTCTTGGTGTCGGCCCGCACCTTCATTTCAGCCTCCTGCACATGCAGGTCGGCGTTCTGGGCGGCGATCTTCTTTTCGGTCTCCACCTTGACGGCGTTGGCCTCTTCCTGGGCCTGGGAGGAAGCGATGGCGATGTCACGCTGGGCGTTCGCCTTGGCGATCTGGGCGTTCTTGCGGATCTGCTCGACGTTGTCGATGCCCATGTTCTCGATGGTGCCGGCGTTGTCCCGGAAGTTCTGGATGTTGAAGTTCACCAGCTCGATGCCCAGCTTGGCCATGTCAGGGATGACGTTTTCAGATACCTTCTTGGCGACGCCCTGTCGGTCCTGCACCATTTCCTTGAGGCCCACGGAACCGACGATCTCGCGCATGTTGCCCTCCAGCACCTGGGTGACCATGGCGATCAGCTGGTTGCGGTCCATGTTGAGCAGGCTTTCCGCCGCCTTTTCCAGGAGCTTGGGGTCAGAGGATATTTTTACGTTGGCGACGCCGTCCACCATGACGTTGATAAATTCGTTGGTAGGCACGGCCTCGGAGGTTTTGACGTCCACCGTCAGCACCTGAAGGGAAAGCACGTCGACCCTCTCCAGGAAGGGGATTCGCCAGCCCGCCTTACCGATCAGGATGCGGCGGCGGCCCATGCCGGAGATGATGTAGGCCTTGTCCGGCGGCGCTTTGAGATAGCCGGCGCCCAGCAGCAAAAGAAGCAGAAATACAGCGCCCAGGATGACGATCAGTGTGATGCTCATGACAGATACCTCCTTCAACAAGATGGGTCGTTGGGATGATCATTCGGAAGCTTCCCTTGACGGAATTCATGATACCATATCCGGCATCCCTTTATCAAGAAACGGACCCAACCATACGTTCTGCCCTGTACTATCAGCATTTTTGGCACAAAAGATCCTTTTCTCCCCGTTTTTCGCAAATTCTTCCAAAAAGTCTGATACATGAGCCAAAAGAGAAGATCCGAGGCTTTTTCAAAAAATCCGTATCTGCCATTCTTCTGACACAATCATCCATCCCCTTCCGCCCCCCCACCAACACCAAACGCCGCTCCCATCCCGAGAGCGGCGTCTGCCATATACAACTCATATCATCCGGCACTACTGCCTAATGCCTATTCCCTATTGCCTAATCCCTATTCCCCAATGCCTTCCTCAATTTCCCCCCGTCAGCCTCATGACCACCATCATGATCACCATGAGTACGGTCAGGCCGCCCATCATGCACATCATGATCTTTCGGGTGTTCTTGGCTTCTTCTTCCTTTTCCTTGCGCTTCTGCTCGGCGATTTCCGCGGCGTGTTCCCGGTTATAGCGGATCTTGTCGGCGGTCTGGTTAAAGAAGGTCTTCGCGATCCCGTGGATGGCGCCGGCCATGGTTTCCGGCGTTTCTTCCTTGATTTCAATCTCCGCCCCGCAATAAGGGCAGAACCTGACCTGTTTGAGCTGATCGACCTCCAGAGCCGCTCCGCAATGTTCACACTTCATAACCAAACGCCTCCTCTGCGTATCACGATGGTTTTCCCATTCAACGCCGCCATAACGGCGGCCAAGTGTTTCTTTTCTTTCCGCGGGCCCTTCGTTCCGGCCTGCATGTATTGATACGGCCGGAGAAAGGGAAATGGCAGTCCGAAAAGGAAAAAAATTTTATTTTTCCCCTTGACAATTCCAGAACCATAGTGTACTATTCACACAGTGCACTAATTCTTTAGGAGGTGGCACGATGAACTTTGATCCGATGATCCCGATCTGGCTGCAGGTCGCCACCCGCATCAAGCAGCAGATCGTGACGGGTGAGCTGCCCCCGGGTTCAAAGCTGCCGGGCGGGCGGGACCTGGCCCTGCAGTACGGCATCAACCCCAACACTGCCGCCCGGATTTATCAGGAACTGGAACGGGAAGGCCTCTGCCAGACCCAGCGGGGCCTGGGCACCTTCGTCACCGGCTCCGAGGAGGCCGTTCAAAAGCTCCGGGAGGAGATGGCCCGCCGGGCCGTCGCCCGTTTCCTTACTGATTTAAAGGGCATGGGCCTGAGCCGGGAAGACGCGATCCAACTGATCCAGAAGGAGGACGAACCAGATGATCACCAGTAACAATCTGACCAAGAAATTTAGAACCAAAACGGCGGTGGACGGCGTGAGCCTCACCCTGTCCCCCGGCCACGTATACGCCATGCTGGGCCCCAACGGCAGCGGCAAAACCACCTGGATGAAGATGGCCGCCGCCCTGATGAAGCCCACCAGCGGGGAGGTCCTGTACGAAGGGAAGCCGGTCGGGGTGGAAAGCCGCCGGCACGTGGCCTACATGTCCACGGAGCCCTACTTCTATTCCTGGATGTCGGTCAAGGACGTAGGCGATTACTACGGCGATTTCTTTGAGGACTTTTCCGCCACCAAATATAAATCCCTCCTTAAGGAGATGGAACTGGAAGGCGCCATGAAGACCCGCACCCTCTCCTCCGGCATGATGGCCAAGCTGAAGATCGCCGTGACGATGGCGCGGGACGCCCAGGTCTACATGCTGGACGAGCCCTTCAACGGCATCGACCTGCTGGCCCGGGACGAGATCCGACACTGCATCCTGCGGGAAGCCTCGGAGAGCAAGGTGCTGCTCCTGTCCAGCCACTTAGTGGAGGAGATGGAGGCCGTCTGCGACACGGCGGTGTTCATCAAGCAGGGCAAGCTGATCGAGGTCAGGAACCTGGAGGAGATGCGGGAAGCCGACCATGTGTCGATGGCGGACCGCTACCGCGAGATCTACGGGCATACGGAGGTTTCATACAATGAGTAAACTGCTGAAATACGAGATCCGGAAAACCTGGGCGCTGAAGCTGATCATCCTGGGCGTCACCGCGGTGGCGGAGCTGGCCTTCCTGATCACCCTGTTCCTGGACCAGAAAAACCACGGCTTCATCGGCCTGAGCTGCATGCTGCTGTTCTTTATCGCCATGGGCGGCACCATACTGATCGGGGTGCAGAGCGTGCTGACCCTGCACCGGGACATGAACACCAAGCAGGGCTACATGCTGTACATGACGCCGAGAAACAGCTTCCAGATCCTGGGGGCAAAGCTGCTGGAAAACGGTCTCTCCCTGGCGCTGGCCGGCGGGTTTTTCTTCCTGCTGGGCCTGCTGGACGTGACGCTGCTGTTCAGCAAACTGGGCACGCTGGAAGAACTGTGGCAGTTTTTCCAGGACTTCGTCCGGATGATCAACGACCAGATCCAGCTGAACGCCCGTAGCATTCTGTGCCTGGTGGTGGAAATGCTGGCCTCCTGGCTGGCCACGGTGTCCATCGCCTTCCTGGCGGACATCGTCTCCTCCGCCCTGCTGAACGGCAAAAGGATGAACGGCTTCCTCGCCTTCCTGTTCTTTATCCTCCTGACCATCCTGCTGGGCTGGATCCAGAACCAGTTCCGCACGGGCATGAGCATCGAAGCCATCCTGCTGGTCCGCGCAGGGATCGCCCTCCTGTACTCCGCTGTGATGTATGTAGTTTCTGCGTGGGTGATGGATAGGTATCTGAGCGTGTAAGAAGACGAAAAATGCCGCTTGACAAACCCCGTCAAGCGGCATACAATAAAAACGAAGAGTGAACCGCGTGCGGTTGCTCCTCGAGTTCAGACTAGAAGATGCGGCTCACGCCGCAAGCCAGCCGTCACTTTGCAGAGTGGCGGTTGTTCTTTGTATGGGTACGCTTCACAAGGATCGATACCGTAAACGGACCGATGTGGAAGGTGATCCTCATACGCATCACCCCCTTTCGGGAGGATGGAGCAACCGCCTGCGCATTGTTTGTTCACTCTTCGGCCTCGGAGTTTTCCCCTCGGCTCTTTGATAGTACTTGAAAATACCTGCTGTGTCAAGATGAACCCTCCGATTGGCTTGACATCCCGGACAAGAACCGCTATAATACCCTTGCCGGTGCAAACCGGCAGATAATCACATACCTCCTTATCAAGAGCGGCTGAGGGACTGGCCCGATGAAGCCCGGCAACCGGCGGAAGATCCGCGAGGTGCCAATTCCAGCGGCGGGATGACCGCCGGCAGATAAGGCGACACGATGTTTTTCATTCACTGCGCGCCGGACTGCCTGTAAGTCCGGCGCGCTTTTGCAAAGGTAGTTCGTTTGCTTCGCTCACAGGCAGAAGGTAGCTCGTTCGCTTCGCTCACAAGTAGGAGGTAGCTCGTTCGCTTTGCTCACAGGTAGGAGGTAGCGCTCCCTTTGGTCGCTCAGGTAGGAGGTAGCGCTCGCTGACGCTCGCTCAGGTATATACCTCCTACCTCCTCCCTCCTACCTCCTCCCTCATATAAATTGTTGGCCTTGTTCGGCCGGAAAGGAAACTCCATGCGGAAACTGTTTACTTCTGAATCGGTGACGGAAGGTCATCCGGACAAAATGTGCGATCAGATCTCGGACGCCGTGCTGGACGCGATTCTGGAAAAGGACCCGGACGCTCACGTCGCCTGTGAGACCTGCGCCACCACCGGCCTGATCACGGTGATGGGCGAAGTAACCACCGAAACCTACGTCAACGTCCAGGACCTGGTGCGGTCCGTGGTCAACGACATCGGGTACGACCGGGCCAAGAAGGGCTTCGACGGGGCGACCTGCGCGGTGCTGGTGGCCCTGCACGACCAGAGCCCGGACATTGCCCAGGGCGTGAACGACGCGCTGGAAAAGCGCGGCAGCGGCGAAAAGGAGACCGGCGCCGGCGACCAGGGCATGATGTTCGGCTACGCCTGCGACGAAACGCCGGAGCTGATGCCCATGCCCATCGCCCTGGCCCACCGCCTGACCCGGCAGATGGCGAAGGTCCGCAAGGAAGGGCTCTGCCCCTACATGCGGCCGGACGGCAAGGCCCAGGTGACGGTGATCTATGAGGACGATAAGCCCGTCGGCATCGACACCATCGTCATTTCCACCCAGCACGACGAAGAGGTCACCCAGGAGCAGATCCGCAAAGACATGATCGAACACGTGGTGCAGGCCGTGATCCCCGCGGAGCTATTGAGCGACCAGACCAAGTACTATATCAACCCCACCGGCCGCTTTGTCATCGGCGGCCCGGCGGGAGACTGCGGGCTGACCGGCCGCAAGATCATCGTGGACACCTACGGCGGCTACGCCCCCCACGGCGGCGGCGCTTTCTCCGGCAAGGACCCCACCAAGGTGGACCGTTCCGGCGCTTACGCCGCCCGCCACGCGGCCAAGAACGTGGTGGCCGCCGGCCTGGCCAGCCGCTGTCAGGTGGCCCTGGCCTACGCCATCGGCGTAGCGGAGCCCGTCTCCTTCACGGTGGACACCTTCGGCACCGGCATCCTGCCCGACGAGGAGATTTCCCGCATCGTCCGGGAGACCTTCGACATGCGGCCCGACGCCATCATCGAACGGCTGGACTTAAAGCGCCCCATCTACCGCCAGACCGCCGCCTACGGCCACTTCGGCCGCACCGACGTTGACCTGCCCTGGGAGCACACCGATGCCGTCGAGCTCCTGCAGCAAAAGGCCATGCGCTGAAGGAGCCGCCCATGAACCGGGAAACCGCCCTGCCCCCGGGGATCAGCATCCGGGAGGCGGAGCTTTCGGACGCCGTGCTGGACACGCTGATCGCCTTTTCTAAAGACTGGGAAAAGGAAGACAGCTGCCGGGGCTACCGGGCCAACACCGCAGAGGACATTGCGGGCCGCCGCGTCTTCCTAGCCTTTGACCAGGACCGCCCGGTGGGCTATCTCTTCGGCCTGACTGAGAACACCCAAAAAGCTTCCTCCGTCATGCCGGCGGGGACGCCCTGCTTTGAGGCGGAGGAGCTCTACGTGGTCCCAGCTTACCGTTCCCGCGGCATCGGCGCCGCCCTGTTCCGGGCGGCCGCCGGGGCGGTGCGCGGGGAAGCGGCCTACATTACAGTCAGCGCCGCCGCCAAAAACTGGCGGGCGATCCTGCATTTTTACCTGGAGGAGCTCGGGATGGAATTCTGGAGCGCCAGGCTGTTTATGAAGCTGTAAAGCGTCCGTCCAGCCTTCGCATGGCGGACGAAGAAGGAGGAAAATGAAAATGAAAAATCAGACGTCTTCCAACCCCCTGATGATTGCCGCGAGCATCATCCTGGGTCTGGCGGGCATCGCCCTGGCCCTGCTGGCCATGTTCGGCCCCAACGAAGCCCCCTGGATGCTTCCGGGCGCCCTGATCTGCACCGCCGTAGGCGGCGTGATCAATATCATGATGTACGCCAAAAAATAAAAACATACCGCTTGATCGCCGGCGGGCCGCCGATGGGTTCGCCAGGGAGGAGAGGAACACATGGAGTACAAAGGTATCCGGAAAATCCTGGAAGGCCGGTTCATCACGCGCTACGACGTGGACTATCTCACCGCCGAAGGGCATTCAAAGACCTATGAGATCATCAGCCGGAACCCGGACATCCGCACCCTGGAGGAGCTGCAGAACAAGGTCCCCAACGCCGTGGTCATGGTCCTGACGGACGAAAGCGGCGAGCGCATCCTCGTCAACCGGGAATACCGGATGGCGATGGCCCAGTGGATCTACAATTTCCCCGCCGGGCTGATCGACCCGGGCGAAACGCCGGAGGAAAGCGCCCGCCGCGAGCTGTGGGAGGAAACCGGCCTGCGCCTGACCCAGATCCGCGACGTGCTGGACAACAGCTACAGCGCCGTGGGCTTTGCCAACGAGCGAAACATCTGCGTTTTCGGCACAGCGGAGGGGGACTTCCGCAAGAGCACCTCCGACGCCGAGGAGATCGTCCCCGGCTGGTATACAAAGGAAGAGATCAAAGCGCTCCTGCGCGCCGAGCCCTTCGCCGCCCGCACCCAGGCCTACTGCTACGCCTGGGCGTACGGAGGAAAGTAAGCCCGCGCGGTCAGACAATTAACAATCAAACGAAAAACACTCCCTCGCACAGCCGTTTAAGGCGATGCGGAGGAGTGGTTTTTAAAAGCCGAAGGCTTTCAGCGTGGTTCGTATACTATTTTCTTCCGGGCGCAGCTGTGTGTGATCGCTTTATCCCTCCGCCACCTTCCGGATCCCGATCCGCGTACAGGGGACATGGCCTTCGAGGATGTCCGACAGCCGGCATTTTTTAGCGTTGGCGATGGTCACGGAGACGCCCTGCAGCGCAGAGCGCAGGGCGAACTCCAGCTTGGCCCCGGCCCCGTTGGCCCCGGCCCGGGAAGCGCCTACGCAGTGGGTCTGCAGCTCCCGGACCATCCGGGTCAGCTCCTCCCCGTCCGCCGCAAAGACGTCCCGCACGAGGGTGGAAGGGTCTTTGGGGTCGCGGTAAATGCCGTCGGCGCTGGTCAGAAGGACCATATGCCTGACCTGCATCAGCTCGCTGACCACGGCGGCGGTCTCGTCGTTGTCGACGCACTCCACCACCTGCTCTTCCGGGTGGGCCTGCTGCATCTGTAACAGCTCCAGCTTCCGGTTTTCCTCATCGGAAACGGCGTCATTGTAGTTGATGATGGGAATGGCCCCCTGGTCCGCGCAGTGAGACAGGAGCTGGCGCAGGTGACGCCGCTTCTGCGGGTCGTTAAAGTGGTTGTGCTCCACCAGCACCTGACGGATGGAGTATTCCGGCCGCACGAAGCGCCGGTAGGTCTCCATCAGGATGGCCTGGCCCTGGGCGGAATAATCCGTCTTGTTGGCTTCCGGGTCGCCGGTCAGCTCCCGGCCGGTCCGCTTGAGATAGTCCAAGCGCCCGATTTCCGTCGCCCCGGAGGACACCAGGGCCATGCCCGGCCGAAGCTCCCCGCCCAGGCGGGAAAACAGGTTATAGTCGATGTCGTTGTCCTCCCGCCGGATCAGCGCCATAGAACCAATCTTGACTACTAACTCAATATCCATCGCGCATCGCTCGCTTTCGAGTCTTTTTTGAATGCGTAATTCATAATGCGTAATGCGTTATTTTTTGTGGTGATGGAACGCTTGACCAACGTGCATCCGCGCCGTCAGGCGCTCATTACGCATTTCGAATTACGCATTACGCATTATACAGGTTTCCGTTTTTCGCTTCCAATACGCACGCCGGTTCGGCCCCGATAAAGTCCCCCCGATCGGTGCAGGTCAAGAGGGCCTGGGCGTTTTTCACCCGGTCGATCAGGCGGCGGCGGCGTAAGGGGTCCAATTCGCTCAGCACGTCGTCCAGCAAGAGCAGCGGCGGCTCGCCCTGGCTTTCGCTGAGCAGGTCGAAGGCCGCCAACTTGAGGGCCAGGGCCGCCGTTCTCGCCTGGCCCTGGGAACCGTAGGCCTGCAGCTCCCGGCCCGAAAGGGTCAGCCTTAGGTCGTCCCGGTGCGGCCCCACCACCGTGGTGGAGCGGCGCAGCTCCTCGTCCCGCCTGGCCTGCAACTGGGACAGCATCGCCTGCTCCGGCTCGTCCTCCGGCAGGGTGCTCTGGTAGGCCACGCGGAAGACTTCCTCCTCCCGGCCGCTGATGTAGGCGTAATGCCGGTTCGCCGCCAGGTCCAGGGCCCGGGCCGTCTGGGCCCGCAGGCGCACCAGGGGGGCCGCCGCCCGAGCCAGCTGCTCGTCCCAGACCGAAAGCTGGGCCTTACTGCCCCCCAGGGCAATGTCCCGAAGCAGGGCGTTCCTCTGGCGGAGGGCGGCGGTATAGGTCTGCAGGGCGTAAAAATACGCCCGTTGCAGCTGGGACAGGAGCATGTCCACGTACCTTCTCCGGACGGCGGGCCCGTCCCGCACCACGGAAAGGTCCTCGGGGCTGAAGATCACGCAGGTGGCATGGCCGATCAGGTCCCCCATGCGGGAGGCGTTTTTCCCGTTGATGTGCAGGAGCTTTTTGCGGCGCTCATGCAGAAAGAGACGGACGCCGATGTCGTGGGTGCCGTCCCGGCGCTCCACAAACAGCTGAACGGCGGCGCTCTCCTCCCCGTGGCGGATCATGTCGCCGTCGTCGCTGGTGCGGTGGGAACGGCCCAGACAGCACAAATGAACGGCCTCCAGCAGGTTGGTTTTCCCTGCGCCGTTCTCCCCCACGATGACCGTCACGCCCTCCGGCGGAGTCATCATCAGGTTTTGATAGCTGCGGAAATTCTGCAGCCTCAGCGTTTTGAGCCGCATGCCAGTCCATCCCATCCCGTCCGGGGGCTGTCCCCTCGATTGACGGAAAAAATCATCTGAAAATGTTATGCAACAAAGAAAAATGGATATCTAAATCTCCGGGAGGTTTGGAGGGGCGAAGCTCCTCCATTTTAAATCCGCAGTACCGGCTTCGCCGGTGCGAGGAGTATTTTTGCGAAGCAGGCTTGACCTGCGAGAGCAAAAATACATACCTTGCGGATTTGCCGCCCGGGAGCCCTGAAAGGGCGAGAGGCAAATCCGTAGGGGGTCCCCGATAGGGGGACAAAGTCCCCCTATCGAGAAAGACATTAGTCTTTCTTAATCCTTAGGTTCCATTCCCCGTAGGCGGGCCCTACGTACATCTCAAACGCCGGGTCAAAGCTGTAGCCAGCCGGGGCCATGATCAGCTGGACGTGGTAGGTGCCCTGCGCTCCCTCATAGCGGATGACGCCGTTTTCGTCGGCCACGGTCATGGTGCAGAGGGTATCGGTGCAGAAGTTGGCCATCAGGCCCGGCACCGGGTCCCCGTTCTGATCGGTGACGCGGAGGACGTAAGCCTGAGGAGCGGCGCTTTCCTGCTGAACAGTCTGGCCGAACTCCCAGGTGACCTCATGGCCCTCCCCGCGAATCGCGGCGGCGAGGTTTTCCACATGGTCTTCCCCGGCAATCAGGTATACGACGGAAAGGAATTGACCGGTTACCGGGTTCGCCAGGCCCACGTAGGAAAAAGATTCCGCGGCATCCGCCCCTGGCATGGTTACGTCGTAGGCAAAGGCGCCTCGCTCCTGATTCAGCAGGGTCAGAAGCTCGTAATAGTGGTTCTGGAACCCGTCATCAAAGATCAGGTCGGCGGGATTGTCGGCAGCCGCCGCATCCACGCGCAGATGGGCCGTCTCTCCGGGGATCACATAGGCTTCGAGGGTCTGCGTGCCGTTGTCGATGTTGAAGATGACCGGCTTGGCGTCCGCGTTTTCCACACAGATCCGGGAGGTCTCGGCGATGGGCAGCATGCGGGTGGCGGTGTCCTTCGGGATGTCCGTCAGGGAAACGGTTTCCGTATAGCCGTCGCCCAGGAAGGCCTCGACGACCCGCTTGATTTCGCCGACGCTGAAAAAGGTGCCGGCGCGCAGGAAGCCGGTATTGCCAAAGCGGTCCACGATCACCGTGGTGGGAATGCCCCTGCTTCCGCAGTAGCGGTACAGGGCTTCATTCTCGTCCCGTCCCATGGGGAAGAGGATGCCGTTGTCCCGGATGTAGGCGTCGATTTTTTCAGCCGTGTCGTTGGGCTCCTTGGACAGGGCGATAAAAGCGACCCGGTCCTTGTAGGCTTCGTACACCTCGTTCAGGTAGGGCATTTCCATTTTGCAGGGCGGGCACCAGGTGGCCCAGAGATTGATCAGAACAGCCTCGTGGGTCTTGAGCTGCTCGGACAGGGTAAAGGTGTTGCCCTGGTTGTCCACGGCGGTAAAATCCGGGAAGGGCTTTCCCAGGATGGTCGTTTCTTCAGCTGCGGCTGTGCCAAAGCAGAGCGCCAGGGTCAGAAGGCCCAGCAGAATCCATTTCTTCATAACAGCGTTTCTCCTTCTTGTCATTCAGCCAACAGGCTCCCTGATTGATACGCAGACCAATGGCCGCCGTCAGTTCCGCGCAGCATTTTTTTCATTCGGCAGCCGTCCGTTCGCTGACTTGAAAGAATAACTTTTACCGGCCGCTCACGAATGGGCGGCGTTTCCCTGCTGGGCGTGGGCGCCGTGGGAGGCGTCGAACTGGTCTTCCTTGTTAAAGTCCGCGTGGGAGATGATGTATTCCCGCCTTGGGTCCACCTTGTCCCCCATCAGCAGGCTGATCATCCGCTCGGCGGCGGCCGCGTCGTCGAGGGTCACCTGCATGAGCTTTCGGTGCTGGCGGTCCATCGTGGTCTCCCAGAGCTGCTCTGGGTTCATTTCCCCCAGGCCCTTGTAGCGCTGAAGGACGTAGCCCTTGAGGCCGGCGGTCACCTTCTTTAATTCTCGGTCGTCATAGGCGTAATGCTGGGTGTCCCCTTTGCGGACCTGGTACAGCGGCGGCATGCCGATGTAGACGTGGCCCTCGCTGATCAGCTCCCGCATATAGCGGTAGAAGAAGGTCAGCAGGATGGCGCGGATGTGGGCCCCGTCCTGGTCGGCGTCGGAGAGGATGATGACCTTGTCGTATTTAAGAGCGCTCAGGCTGAAATCCTCCCCGATGCCCGTGCCCAGGGCGGTGATCAGGGAGCGGAATTCCTCGTTGGCCAGGACGGCGTCCAGGCGCTTCTTTTCCACGTTCAGGGGCTTTCCGCGCAGGGGCAGGATGGCCTGGAAACGGCGGTCGCGGCCCTGTTTGGCGCTGCCGCCGGCGCTGTCGCCCTCGACGATAAAGAGCTCGTTGTCCTTGGGGTTGCGTCCGGTGCAGACCGAAAGCTTGCCCACCAGGGGGGCGGCCTCCAGCTCGTTCTTCGTGCGGGCGATGTCCCGGGCGCGGCGCGCCGCCTCCCGGACCCGGGCGGATTTGAGGGCCTTTTCCACCAGGGCCTGGCCCAGCTGCTGGTGCTTGAGGTCCTCCAGGTAGAGGGTCAGCTCGTTGGTGATCACGGTTTCCACGGCGGGCTTGACCTCGGTATTGCCCAGCTTGCCCTTGGTCTGGCCTTCAAACTGGGGGTTTTTGACCATCACCAGCAGCACACAGGTCATGCCCTCGCGGAAGTCCTCGCCGGACAAGTTGTTGTCCTTATCCTTGAGGGCGCCGATGCGGCGGGCGTATTCGTTGAACACCTTGGTCAGGGCGGTCTTCGCGCCGATCTCGTGGGTGCCGCCCTCCCGGGTCGGGATGTTGTTGACGTAGGAGAAGAAAGAGTCCGTATAGCTGTCCGTATACTGAATGGCCATCTGCACTTGGACGTCGTTCTGGACGCCGGTCAGGAAGATGGGATCTTCGTTGACGGCGCTCTTGCCCTGGTTGAGGAAGCGGACATAGTCGACGATACCGCCCTCGAAGCAGTATTCCCTGCGGGCGGTCTCCGGGTCCTTCTGCCGCTCGTCCTCCAGGGAGATTTTGAGGCCCTTGTTCAGATAGGCCAGCTCCTCCAGGCGGCTGCGGACCGTCTCGTACTGAAACTCCGTGGTGTCAAAGATCCGGTCGTCCGGCAGGAAGCGGATCAGGGTGCCGCGCTTCCTAGCGTTGCCGACCCGGGTCAGGGGCACCGAGGGGATGCCGGCCTTCACCTTGCCTTCATCGTCCTCCTCCTCGGAGGTGAACTTCATCTGCCAGTGGGAATAATCCCGGTAGACGTCCACGGTCAGCCAGCGGGACAGGGCGTTGACGACGGAAGCGCCCACCCCGTGCAGGCCGCCGGAATAGGCGTAGTTGTCGTTGCCGAACTTGCCGCCCGCGTGAAGGCGGGTAAAAATCAGCTCCACGCCGGAAACACCGGTGGCCTGGTTGATGTCCACCGGCATGCCGCGGCCGTTGTCCCACACGGAGGCGGAGCCGTCCTTGTACAGCGTCACCTGGACCTCGGTGGCATAGCCGCCCATGGCCTCGTCAATGGCGTTGTCCACGATTTCCCACAAAAGATGATGCAGGCCCCGGGAACCCGTGGACCCGATATACATGCCCGGCCGGACGCGCACCGCGTCCAGCCCCTCGAGCACCTTCAGACTGTCTGCATTGTATTGAGGCATAATTGTTCCTTTACTATTAAAAAATCACTAAATTGCCAAATGCGTAATTCGTAATGCGTAATGCGTAATTTCTGCCGTCGGCCCAATGCCTATTGCCTAATCCCTTGTCCAGGGCCTGCCAGCACGCTGGGCCCTCACAGCCCTAATGCCTAATGACTAATGACTAATGACTAATGCCTATTGCCTAATCCCTAATCCCTAATCCCTATTCCCTAATCCCTATCCGGCCTGGGCGTTGATACGCGTAGTTCTCCGCTCCAGGGCGTTTCCGTGAGGTCCGGGATGGGCAGGCCCACCGGGATCAGGGTCGTCTCCGGGGCAGGCGTTTCGGTGGGGGCGGGGGACGGCGTGGGGTCGGAGACGGGGGCTTCGGTCGATTTGGGCGCTTCCGTAGCTGCGGGCATGCCGGCCGGTTCGGGAGAATGCGCCTGGGTCGGCGCGGGCAGGACGCCCTCGCGTTGAAGCATGGCCTCCGCCTCCGCCCGCTCCCAGCCGGTAGCGCCGGTTTCGTCCCCGGTGTAGACCGTGTCGTTCTTGATTTCCACATTGCGGATGCGGAACAGCTCGTCCGACGTCACCGTCAGATAGCCCCGCTGCTGCAGGATGGACAGAAGCTGCTCGCAGTTGTGCCCGCTGTGCTGGGCCAGGTTGTGGGAAAGGATCACCGCCGTGTCCGTCAGGGTCGAGGTCAGGACGCCCCGGCTGCGGGACAGGGAGTAATCGCTGACCGCGTCGTAGGTGCTGGCGTTCCAGCGGATGATGGGCATCCCGATCTTCACCCGGACGTACTCGTTGTCGACCCCGCCGGGGGACCGCATGTAATACGGCTTGAGCCCGATCAGGGAGACCTGCAGGTCCTCCAGAGTCTGCTTTTCAATGAAGATCTGGTTTTTGTCCCGCAGGCCGACGGTGTGCGACCAGGTGTGGCTCTGCACGGCGTATCCCGCGTCGTGCTCCCACTGGATGTAGTCGTGGCACTTGGCCATCTGGGGGCCATTGTTAAAGAAGGTCGCGCCCGCGCAGTATTTGCGCAGAATGAACAGTACGTTCGCCGTCACGCCGCGGCTCGGCCCGTCGTCAAAGGTCGGGGCGGCCAGGAGATAGCGGCTGTTATCCGTCTGCTCTCTGGCAAAGCCGGTCAGCCAGTCCGTCAGCCAGGAATAGGGGATCCACACGTGCATCAGCGTATTGTGCCCGGAATACAGGGCGTCCGCCCGGAAATGGAACATCAGGTACGCCGGCGTCAGGGTGAAGGGCGCGCTTTCGTAGCCATCCGCCAGCTTTTGAAGCGCCCTTTCGTCCGCCCGGGAGCCGGGGAAGTAGGCCCGCAGCTGGTCCCGGATCGCCGCCCGGATCAGCTCCCCCGCCTCCGGGGCGAGCAGGTTGTTCAGGGTGATTTCCCGGCCCCCCTCCAGGTCAAAGGTCATGGTCCTAAAGGAGACATAGGTCTGCTCCCGCTCGTGGATCACATGGGAGAGGATCAGGAAGGAGGCCAGCTTTGTGCCGGTGACGGTGACGGAGGCCCCCGTATCCGCCCAGGTCATCACCTCTCCCCCGTGCTTGGGCAGGTGGTTGAGCGTTTCGTCCGCCAGCAGGTCTACCGCCTGGCGGACCTGCTCATTCACCTGCTCGTTGGCGGTTTTGGGGTAGGTGCGGCATTCCTTCCGCTGGGCGCCGAGGTCCTTCTGCACGTTCTGCTGCTGAAAGATCAGCAGTTCCGGCAGGGGCTCATAGCCCTCCGCGTTTGTCCGGACAGGGGACAAAGCACACAGACCGCATAAAAAACAGAAGATAAAGAAAACGCTGAAAGCACGCCGGAACACTTGACAACATCCTCCAGTGAAAAAGGCGCCACGGACGGGCGGCGCGGGCACAGGGATTTCCAGCCCGGCCCGGGGCCCGTCAGCGGCGCCATCGGCTTTTCGCCGTTATTTGATCGTATTCTTGATCCGGTTGTACACCCGGGTATAGCTGGTGTTGTACCAGCCGGACGCCCTGAAGGACAGGGTGACGATGCGCCGCTCCGCCAGACACATGTGCATCAGTCCGCGCACGATGATCCCGTCATAAGTGACGCCGCGGTAGGTATTGTAATACCCGTCGTACTTGAGCAGGGGGCGGCCGGTCATGGTGGCCTGGCTGAACTCGACGTAGTTGCGCTTGATCTCGCTGAGCTGGTTGTTGAGCTCACTTCTCAGCTGGTTCACCCGGTAACCGCTGTCCACCTTCTGCACGGTGATGGTGATCTGCCCGTTGACCCCGTCGCGGGTCTCCGGGTCGGTCAGGACGAAGGTGGTGCTGTCGTCCGTGGTGATCTCCCAGCCGGCCGGCGCCTCGAAGCTGTAGCCGATGGCCGCCTGGTAGGTTTCATACTCGAAGGTGACATCGGGCCGGGGCGTGGGGGTGGGCATGTCCACCGGGTTCAGCGGGATGGGCGTGGAACCGGCGTACCGGCTCTGCTCCACCGGCTGCGGAACGGCGGCCGCCTGCGTGTAGCTCTGGGCCGGCTGCTCAGGCTCCTCCGACTCCTCCGGGAAGGAAATGACCGGCGCGGCCGGCGCTTCCGTCGCCGTATTGAAAATGTCCTGCTGGCGGACCGCCGTGGGCTGGGCCACGGACACCTCCTGATAGACCACCTGCTCCCGCGCACAGCCGGAAAGCAGCAGGCTCACGCAGAGCAAAAGGGAAAGCAACGCTGCTGTTTTTTTCATGACGAAAGCCTCCTTGGCCGTTCAACTTTTACCTTTCAGAGAGAACCGGAAAACAGGAAAACGGCATCGGTTCGGTTCTTCATCATATTGTAACAATTCTTAATCTTTTCGTCAAGTATTTCGCTTCTTTTTACATTATTCGGGGAGATCGCTGATCAGTACAAAGGGAATACCCTGCTGATCGGCCCAGGTTTTGAGCTCGGCAGGGCCAATCAGGATGACCTCACTGCCCGAAAACGCGTCGTCGGCGATGGTGACGTCGCTCCGCCGGATCAGGATATTGACCGGCTCGCCCAGGTCCGCGAAGGCCTGGCTGTCGATGTAGACTGTGTCCTCCGGGATGGTCAGGGTGTAGCCGTGCAGGTTCGCGGCGGGATAGGAAGCCGGGTCAAAAGCCTCCCCGTGGGCGGCAAGCTCTTCGGCTGAATACAGGCTCAGGGTGCCGTCATCGTAGTAATAATAAACCATCGTTCCATGGCCCACGTCATAACCATAAGTCCTTGAATCGGGATGGACGGTGTATCCTTTCATAAACAGCAGGTCAGGAGCGCCGACGGCGTCTCCGTCACAGTTCGTCACGTCCACCAGGTAGTTCTTGCCGTTCCCCATCGCCACCAAGTTCCACATGTGGGGCCCGGCTTCTTCGTCGTCCACCCACATGTCTCCGGACATCAGCGAAACCGTCAGCTTCGTCTGGAACTCTGACAGATCGCAGAGATATTTGAAGGCCTTGGAATAGCCCTCGCAGACCACCGTGGTCGCCGGATCATCGTCGAACACCCAGATCAGCTGCCAGGGGTTGCCATAGTCCGCGCCGTCCTCCGCTGCCGGGAAGTTATACTCAACCCTGTCACAAATTTCTTTCTTATAGGAAAGCAGCTTGTCAATATCGGATTTGGCTTGATAATCCTCCACAATGGCTTCCACGTTTTGCTTCGCAGTCTGGATCGCGGCGGGGAGGGCGGGATTCATCACTGTCGTTCCTCTTTCATTGGTAGCAGAATACTCTTTGGCGACATGCAATGTCACAGTGATATGGTCTCCTGCCAAGCTCAGATACCACTTTCCGGAATAATGAGCAGTAATACCTTCTGATGAAGTTTGCCATCCGGCTGTTTTGTCGTACCAATAGAGATCATAAGGATAATCAACCAGCAGAGCTTTTTGAACTGTGCCAATATCAACGTCAGTTTTTTTAGATATACTGTTCACGGCCTCGTCTGTAATGGCATTATCCAGAACAATATTATCCACACCCAGCTCTTCCGCATCATAGGAAGTCTGATCCAAATACACCGTATAGGGTATTTCAAACTCTGTAGACGTTCTTTGACCGCTGGCAACCTTTTTAATTTCTTCCGCCAGGTACTCATATACCTCGGCTTCTTTCCCTTTCAGCAGGCTTCCCCGGGGTTCCGCCCTGGGCACGATGCCGGAAGACAGGCCGAAGGCGCGGTCGATGTAGCCCTGCAGGGCCTGTTCGGCGCTGATCCCGCCGGAAGCGGTGAAGGTTTCCGTCGTTCCTTCCTGCCAGACAGTCCCTTCCGCCAGCGCGGCAAAGGGGAGCACGAGCAGGACAGCGAGCAGCATCCAGCATACAGTCTTCTTCATCATGGCAAAACTCCTTTCCTTTTCTTTACAGCTCTTTACAGCAAACCCTGATACGCCGTATCGGCATCCGCGCGGCGATAGCCGGTGAAGGCCGGTTTTTCCGGCTTTTCCGGTTTTTCCGGTACCTGTGGTTCTTCCGCTTCCGGCTCCTCAGTCTGATAGACGGGGTGATAGAGCCGGCGGTCCAGCGACCAGATCTTTTCGCTGAAGACTCCCGGCGGGGTCCGCTTCATGACGGCCTCCATCTCGTTCATCTTGGCGTCCAGGTCGTCGATCATGTGCAGGACCTCGGCCTCCGGGAACATGGGCGGCCGGGGGCTGCCGAACTCCGCGGTGCCGTGGTGGGAGATCACCATGTGGGACAGCAGCAGCACATATTCCCCTGTGACCCCGGCCCGGTCGGCCGCGGCGCGGACCTCGGAAACGCCCTGCACCAGATGGCCCAGCAGCAGCCCTTCCGTGGAATAATCGCGGACGTTCCCGCTCTCGTCGCTGAGCATTTCCGTGGTCTTGCTCAGGTCGTGGGCGATGACGCCGGCCCGCAGCAGGTCCCCGTTCAGGAAGGGATAGACGGAAAGAATGGCGTCCGCCGTTTTCAGCATCGAGGTGGTATGATGGAGCAGGCCGCTGCGCTCCGCGTGGTGCAGGCGCTGGGCGGCGGGGTAGTACATCAGCTTTTCCCGGCATGCGCTGATCAGCTCCCGCAGGATCTTCTGAAGGTCCTCGGTGTGCATAGCGTCGATGGTGTCCTGGATCTTCTGAAACATGTCCTCCGGCTTTTCCGGGGCGCAGAGGGTCAGCTGGGTCATGTCGACGTCGTCTTCGGGCATGGGCTTGCGCATCTGCTCCACCCGAAACTGCAGCCTGCCGTTGTACTCCTGTACGGTGGCGCGGATCTTGATCACCGAGCCGGTCTGGGGCGGCTCCGCTTTCCCGTCCCATACCTTGGCGTTCAGGTCCCCGGTGGCGTCTCCCAGCGTCATGTCCAGGTATTTGTCCCCCTTGGAGGACTGACGCTGCTCCGCCATGCGGACCATCAAAAAACCGGTGAATTTCGTATCCTTCGTCAGGGAAAGTACAGTAGGCTGGGTCATATAAGCACCTTCTATTAAAAATATTGATGGAAGCATCCTTTGTCAGGCGAAAGGCAAAAAGGTAGGAGGTAGGAAGTAGTAGGTAGGAGGTAATTAGTCATCACTATAAACCTTAGCGAGCGTAAGCGAGCGCTACCTCCTACCTTAGCGACCAAGGGGAGCGCTACCTCCTACCTTTTAGGAAGTAGGAGGTGATTAGTCACCACTATAAACCTTAGCGAGCGTAAGCGAGCGCTACCTTCTACCTTAGCGACCAGAGGGAGCGCTACCTCCTACCTTTTTCAGCGACCAGAGGGAGCGCTACCTCCTACCTTAGTTTTCTGCGATCTTTCTGTCCGTGAACATCGTGCATTCGCTCAGCCAGTTGAGCTTGATGGTGTCCAGCGGGCCGTTGCGCTGCTTGGCGACGATGACCTCCGCGAGGTTCTTCTGCTCCTCCGTGGCGTTTTCTTCATAATAGTTGGGGCGGTGGAGGAACATGACCACGTCGGCATCCTGCTCGATGGAGCCGGAGTCGCGCAGGTCGGACAGCATGGGACGCTTGTCGGAGCGCTGCATGTTGGCGCGGGACAGCTGGGCGCAGGCCAGCAGCGGCACCTTCAGCTCCAGGGCGATGGCCTTGAGGCGGCGGGAGATCTCGCTGACCTCCAGCTGACGGTTCTCGTTGCGGCCGTCCGCCGTCATCAGCTGCAGATAGTCGATCACGATCAGGTCCAGCTTCTTGTCCAGCATAAGCCTGCGGCAGCGGGAACGGACCTGAGACGGGGTGATGCCCGCCGTATCGTCGATATACAGGTCTTCCCCGGCCAGCTTGGGCAGCACCAGGCTCAGGTTTTCCCAGTCCCTGTCCTTGAGGGTGCCGGAACGGACGGCCTGCATATTCACCCGGGCCTCCCCGCAGAGGATGCGCAGCATGATCTGCTCCTTGGGCATTTCCAGGGAGAAGATGGCCACGGTGTAGCCCTGCTTGGCGGCGTGGGCGGCGATGTTGATGGCAAAGCTGGTTTTGCCCATGGAAGGACGGGCCCCCACCAGGACGAGCTCGCCCCCGTGCAGGCCGGTCAGGCAGGCGTCCAGGTCCCGAAAGCCCGTGGGCACGCCGGCGATCTTTCCCTTGAGCCGGGCCAGGTCGCCGATCTGCTCAAAGGTCCTGGTCAGAATCTCCTGGCCGTGCTCTAGTTCCGTTCCCGACCCCTGGCGCATGGTGATGTCGAAGATCATCTTCTCACTCTGCTCCAGGATGCTGTCCAGCGGCACCTGCTGCTGGTAGCTCATGCGGGAAATCTCCGCCGTGGCGCGGATCAGACGGCGCAGGACGGCCTTCTCCTTGAGGATGGAGATATAGTAGGTGGTGTTGGCGGTGGTGGGCACGTCCTGCATCATCCGCATCAGGTAGTCCGACCCGCCGATGCCTTCCAGCTTGCCCACCCGGCTCAGTTCCTCGTCCACCGTAATCAGGTCGACGGCGCTCCCCCGGTTGCTGACGGCACGGATCGCCTCATAAACCGCCTGATTTTGCGGCGCGAAAAAATCCTCCGCCGTCAGAACCTCCAGCGAAGGACCCACCACAAAAGGATCCTGCAGCAAAGCGCCCAATACGGACCGCTCCGCTTCCAGGCTCTGCGGAGGAACAGGACTGAAATCCCGAACGATCTGTTCACTCATGTGTTTTTGTTTCCTGCACCTGTCAAAGCACGTTCCTCATGGCTGCCGCATCCAAGGATGCAACGGCCAGAAACAAAGACTGTCGGCTCAAGCTGATGTCCGCCGGTTCAACCGGCGGATGCCGCAGGCACCCCGGAGGGGCGCTTGAGACGAACAGGATTTGTTGTCAGCTGAAAAGGGGAGCATGAGGGGGCACACCCTCATGCAGGATCGTACATACCGGCTTTGCCGGTATGGGCGGGGTTTTCCGTCAGGAAAACATTCCTTACGGATTTGCCGCCCGTGAGCGAAGCGAAAGGCAAATCCGCCCAGGGGGCAGCGTGGGAGGGGGACGTGTCCCCCTCCCATTCACTGGTTGACGCCCACCACGCGCACGGTGACCTTCGTCGTCACCTGGGGATAGAGGCGCAGGGTCACCGGAACGTCGCCGGAGGCGCGGATCGGGTCCTTCAGGTCGATCTTGCGCTTGTCCAGGTCCAGGCCGTACTGCTCCTTGAGGGAGGCGGCGATTTCCGCGCTGGTCACGGAGCCGTACAGGCGGCCCTTGTCGCCGCACTTGGCGTTGACGATAACCACCTTGTCCTTGAGCTCCCGGGCCTTCTGCTCGGCTGCGGCGCGGGCTTCCGCCTCGCGCTGACGCTCCGCCGCCCGCTTGCGCTCGATCTCCTTGGACGCCCCGGCCGTGGCTTCCACCGCGGCCTTCCTGGGAAACAGGAAGTTCCGGGCATACCCGTCCGAAACGTTCACGATGTCGTCCTTCTTGCCCATTCCCTTGATATCCGTCAGCAGAATTACCTTCATAGATAAGACCTCCTCTATGATCTGTCGATATGGCAAAGTTTGAAAGTGAAATCATTCTTTTTCCTTTGCGGAGTGTCATTCCGTCCGTCCGGCGATTCATTCGCCGGATGAAGGCCAAAGGCCGAAACCCGAAGGGCGAAGGAATGACATGCAGCAAAGGAAATGGCGAGGGGAGTACAGAGGGGGAACACCCTCTGTTGAAATCCGCTTTGGCGGCATGTACGTCAAAGCGGAACAAATGGCGTCAACCATTTGCACCTTGCAGCGTTTCCACCCGGGAGTCCTGAAAGGACGACAGGAAACGCTGTGAGGGGGTGTTCGCGAGGGGGACGTTAGTCCCCCTCGCGGGGAGCTTTCAGTCTCCATTCTGCGGCTCCGCCGGCCGCAAATGCCGGATGTTCATCACCTGGTCGATCAGGCCCATGATGACGAACAGGAACTGAGCCAGCAGCAGCAGGATGGCGGTGAACACACACCGCCCGCCCAGGCTCCTGCCGGATTTTTTCTGGACAAAGTCCATCACGGCCACGCCCTGCAGCTCGTACACGCTCAGAAACAGGGCGGCCAGCATGCCGCCGACGGTCCTCTCCGCCACGCTGGTGCCCAGCGTCCTCATCATCAGGCCGATGGCCGGGACGGCCAGCAGCAGGCCCCAGCCGCGGGGCAGATACCAGGTAGAAAAGGACGGCATCTGAAAGTCCGGATAATCCAGGGGCTGGTCCTTTTCCTGCTGGGCCATGCGCTGAAGGAAGTTCTCGTAGCTCTCCAACTCCAGCCGGGCGGAGGTATCCCCCTGCCGGACGGCCTCCCGCTGGCGGGTGACGGCGTCCATCAGCTGCTTTTGCCGGATGGCCCCGTAGCGCTTTTTCTGCTGGAAGCGTTTGCCCAGGTACACGATCAGCCCAAAGCCGCCAAAGAAACACCATATCGAATAGCTCACGGCCATCGAGGGCGCCTGGCTGAAGGCGTCCGCCAGGGTGCTGACCAGGGAATTGGTCAGCTCCTGCCTGCCCAGGGCGGACAGGCCGCCCAGCAGACCCTGGGCCTGGAGCAGGAGGGAAGAATCCAGGGTGATCAGCCCGTTCTGATAGAAGGAAATCAGCAGCTGGTCCCCGTAGCCCGACCGGGTCATCAGGGAAACGACCCGCCGGGCCAGCGTCAGGTACATACTGCCGCCCGATATCCGCTGCAGGATCAGCAGGCAGGAAAAGGCGCTGAGCAGGTACACGCCGCACATAAGGCCCGCGGCCTTAAAAAACGGCGGCTGCCGGACAACCGACAGGGCGAACACGACGGTAAACGGCACCAGATACAGCCCCATCAGCAGGGCCGCCTGATACCCAAGGGACAGGAGCGGCTGCGCCAGATACGCCAGCAGCCCCATCACCAGCGGCAGCAGACCGCCCCACAGGCCGGCAGCCATCAGCATGGGCGGCCCAAAGAGGATGATCACCCACATGCCGCTCAGTCCCGAGAGCACCGAGGATGTAAAAAGCAGTGCCGGCAACGCCATCAGCACCGTCAACCAGATCGCCGCCTTCAGCGAGCGGATCATCGGAAAAGAACGCAGATCGAACACCCCCAGTGCAAGCAAGGTAGGAGGTAGGAGGGAGAAGGGAGGAGGTTTTTGGTCAAGAGTGGAGAGTGGAGAGTGAAGAGTGGAGTTAGGAGTGAGGAGTGGAAATTGGGGTTATCTATGGATGCTCGGGCAGTGTAAAGATTTCTGAAAGAACCGGGTGAATGGACCGGAAAATGGGTTCCGGATCCGGAAAGCTTCATTTGGATATTATACCGTTTTTTTGCCCATTTTGCAACGCCGAAGATTCCGTCCCCGGCGCGGCCCTGCGGCCGTCAGAGCTCCGGCCGCTTTTCACTCCTCACTCCTCACTTCTCACTATGACTATTAACCTTAGCGAGCGTCAGCGAGCGCTACCTTCTCCCTCCTACCTCCTACCTAATCGCGGCCGTTAATCGTTAAAGACGAGAAGTTGGCGTTGTCTTGCCCACTTCTCGGCGTAGCTTCCCTTGGGGGCGATTACGCAGACCAGGGCGTCGCAGCCGGTGAAGGCGGTATCGTCGATGTCCCGGACCGTGTCGGGCAGGAAGAGGCAGATAAGGTTCCGGCAGTCGGCGAAGGCGTACGCCCCGATATCCCGGCAGCCGGCGGGAATGGTGACGGCCTCAAAGGACGCCCCGGTGAAGGAATGGCTCCGGACGGTTTTGGTAATGGAGGGCAGGGTCAGCTCGTTTTCCGCCTCAAAGGGCAGCACGACTACCCGCACCGAACGGGAGACGCCGTTCCAGGAGGTGACGTTCAGGTAGGTTTCCCCCGGCGCGCGGCCGATCAGGATGCCCTCTTCGTCGATCAGCAGCACCTCCGGCTCGTCCGCGGCGGAGGTAAACTCCGGCCAGGCGTTTTCCGGCACGAGGTCTGTGACGGGGAGCTCCAGGGCGTGGTACTGCATGAGGATCAGGCTGTCGGGCAGGGCAAAATCCTCCACGGCCTGACGGACCCGGAAGGTGACGGAGGCTTCCGCCGTGCCCGCCGAAGCGGTAACAACGGCGTCCCCGTTGCCCACCAGGGAGACCCGGCCATCCTCACTCACCCAGGCGACGCTCTCGTCGGAACTTACATAGGTCAAAAGGGCCGGGTCGGCCGGCTCATCGCCGCTGTGGGCGGAGACCTCCAGGCGCACCTCAGTCCCCAGGCCCAGCATGTCCGGCACGGGGGCGATGTCGATGGCCGTCACCCTGCCGAAGACGCGCACGGTCTTTTCCGCGGTGGTGCCGTCCCAGTTCCGAGCGGTCACCGTCACTTCCCCGGCGCGCAGGGGCCGAAGGAGGCTGCCGTCCAGCGCAGCGATCCGCGGGTCCGACACCTCCCAGGTGACGGAGAGACCGGCGTTTTCCGGGACGGGGCTTGCCAACGACAGCTGCGCGGGGGTCTGCCCCACCGCAATCACGTCCGGCCCCTGAACGTTAAAGCGCTCCGCCGGCACCGCGCAGGTCAGCGTCACCGAATCGCTGACGCCGTTTTCCGCGCTGGCCGTGATCACCGCGCTGCCGCTCTGCAGGAAGGAGACCGTTCCGCCCTGGTCCACGCTGATCAGCTCGGGATGGCTGGAGGTAAAGACGACCTCCCGGTTTTCCTGGGTGCGCAGCTGGTCCCTGACCTCGCAGGTCAGGGGCAGGACGCCGCCCACGGCATAAACGGGGGCTTCCACCTTCCGGAAGGCGACGGACTGCACCTGGGGCACGTAGACCCACAGCTTCATCTGCGCGCTGGCTCCGTTCCAGGAAGAGGCGGTCAGGGTGTACTCTCCCTCCGTCCCCGGTTTGGTCCGGAGCATGTCGTCCTCCAGCATCAGGGCATCCGGATCGCTCACGGACCAGGAGAGGAAGGGCTCTGCGTCCTGTGGCTCCCAGGCGGCGCTCAGGGGCAGGGCTTCGCCCGCGGTCAGGATCACTTCCTTGGGCAGGGTCACGGACTGGACGGGCACACGGACAAAAACCGTCAGCATTTCCTCCGTTTCCTGGCCGTCCAGGAAGGCCTTGACATGGACTTCGCCGGGCTGGCCCGCCGTCAGCACATTGCCCTCCAGCAGGGCATCCCCCGTCACTTCGTATTCGATCTGATGCGCGGTCTGGCGGAAGGACGGCTCCACCCGGAAGCACTCTTCCAGGTTCAGCTGGCCCTCCACGGCCAGGACCGTCTCCGCCCGAAGCAGCACCAGCCGGTCCGGCATGGCGGCGTCATAGACGCTGAGTCCGTTTTCCTCCGCCCACCGGGCGGCAAAGGCTCCCTCCGGGGCATAGACGGCCTCCAGGGCGGCGGGGAAGGCGTTTTCCCCGATCACTTCCACCGAAGAGGGCAGAATCATCCAGCGCAGGGACCCGCAGTCCGTGAAGGCCCCGGCTCCGATTTCCCGGACGGTGTCCGGCAGTTCGACAGCGCCGGAGAAGCGCGCGCCGCGAAAGGCATTGGGACCAATGGCGGTCACGCCCGGAGCGATCGTCAGGGCGGACGCCTTGGACAGCACCTTATTCCAGGGGGCGGCATCCCCAAAGTCGGGGATGGGGCCGTTTCCGCCCACGGTCAGCACGCCGTCCCGAGAGAGGGACCAATAGGCCCCCTCGGTCCAGTCCTCCAGCACGGTAAAATCATAGACCCCCGCCAGGCGCTCGGGGGAAACCCCCGCCATGTCTTGCCCCACCGGATCCTTGACCCCGGCGTGGAAGGTCACCCGGCCGTCCTCCGGCAGGTAGGCCGTCACGAAGTTGTAGCTGATGCCCGTAACGCCCTGTTCCAGCACGATTTCCTTGAACAGGCCACGGTAGGTATACCAGCCGCCGGTGGCGGTCACGGCTCCGGAGCCGCTGAAGACCAGCCGCTGGCCGTCGTCGATGGACCAGCTCAGCAGACGATCCGGGCTGCCGCCGCTGACGGACGCCCAGGTCAGAAAGCCGCCGTAGTTGCCTTGCCGGCCTTCCCAGGAAGGCCCGTTAAAGCAGGTGACGTCCGCCCGCACGAGGCCAAATGCCCCCTGGCCGATCGCCGGGGCCCGCCCCAAGAAGCTGATGTCCGACAGGGAAGAACAGCCCTGGAAGGCGTTTGCCCCGATCAGCGTCACGGAATCGGAGATCACCGCGCTCTTCAGGGAATCACACAGCCGGAAGGCCTCTTCCCCGATGATCGCGGTGCCGGTGGGAATACGGATTTCCCCCAGCTGCCGGCAGCCCAGGAACATCCGGTCCGAAATGACGGGGAAGCCTTCTTCCAGCGTCACGGCGGTCAGGGAGGCGCAGCCGCTGAACAAGTCTGTCCCGACCGCCTCCGTACCGCCGCCCAGGCGCACTTCCGTCAGCGAAACGCAGCCTGAAAAAGCCCCGGGCATCAGACGGGACGATCCGGTGAGCAGATCCCCCGTATCCGTCAGAGCAGAGCAGCCGGAAAAGGCATGCGCCCCTACCTCGCTGACGCCTGCTTCAAAATGGGCTGCATGCAGATTTTCACTCTGATAAAATGCATAGCTGCCGATGGGGCCGATATATCCTTCCGCCGCTTCCACAGTCAGTTCGTTCTGGCAGCGGTAAAAGGCGTAATCGCCCAACGGGGCCGCGTCGGCGGCCAGACGCAGGACAGTCAGCGGAGCTTCCCCGTCGTACAGGACGGCCTTTCCGCCGGCGGCCATGGGGTTCGCCTCCGCGTTTTCAAAGCGGATGCCCGCCCATTCGGCGGCGTCGTTCACTTTCTTAAAAATGATCTTTTCCACCTGGGCGCAGCCGCCGAAAGCGGTCTCCCCCGCGCGGCGCAGGGTTCCCGGCAGATGGAGGGTGCGAAGCGCTCCGTCCATATAAAAGGCGTAGGGGCCGATTTCTTCGAGGCTTTCCCCCAGGTCCGCCTCCTCCAGCCGCCAGCAGCCGGAAAAGGCCTGGGCCCCAACCGACAGGACCGTGGCCGGCAGATGGAGCTCGGTCAGGCCCGTGCGGCGGAAGGCGGCCTCCCCGATCCGGGTCAGCCCCTCGGGCAGGGAAACGCTTTCCAGGTTCAGAAAGCCGTCGAAGGCATGATCTCCCACGGCGGTGATTCCCTCGCCGATGGTCACGCTCCGGACGCTGGCGCGGAAGGCGTGCCAGGGGGCCTCGTACCAGAAGTCCTGCCCGCCCTGGCCGTCTTCCTCACGGCGCAGGGTGGCCGCGGGAATTTCACCAATGCCGGACAGCCGGAGCTCTCCCTCCCCGGAAACGCTCCAGGAAAGGCCCGAGGACGCCCCGGCAGTGGCGGCGTTTTCCGCCAAAGCGGACGCCGCCGCCAGCGTTAAAAGCAGCGCCAGGACCATCAGACGCGCCCGCCATGTTCTTTTGTTCATTCCGCATTTCCTCCAAAGGCAGCGTCCAGCAGCGGCAGACGGCTGCGCAGATACGCAGCGATCCGGGCCCGCTCTTCCTGATCGGAAAAATCCCCGGGGTTCAGCTGGGCGTTCAGGGCATAGGCCGCGGCGGGAATCCGCCCCATCTGTCCGTCCAGGACGGACAGGATATGTTCTTCCGTAAGCAGGGTCTGACGAAGCGCCAGATAGCGCTCCGTCACCCGTTTTTCAAACACGTTCAGCAGACGCTCAAAGAGGGGGTGATCCATCCCTGCCTGCCAGTGTTTTCCATCGTTCGTTCGCTTCGGCAGGCTGTCGGAGGCGTCCCGGAAGGACTGTCCCCCTTTTTCCGCGCCGAAGGCGCTTTCCGCCCCCAGGAGGGCGGGAATCAGCTCTTCCCCGTAATAGAGCAGGGCCGTGCCCTCCGTGTCCGTCAGGCCCAAGGCATAGGTCAGAATCATCAAATCAATCGCTGCGTCCACGTCCAGATAGCGAGACAGGGTATGCGAAAGCGTCCCGTCGTCGCTGCTTTCCAGGATATGGATCAGCTGGTTCAAGCGGCTCAAGACCGGCTGGCCGCTGCCCGAACCCTTCCAAAGGACGGACCAACCGCCGTTCTCGCCATCTGTGGAAGGGCTGAACCTGGTCCCCGCTCCCCGGCCGTCCGAAACCGCCACTGCGGCGTTTTCATCCCGGTACATGCCAAACAGGGAGCCGTCCAGCCGCGGGCTCCATAGGTATAGTCCCGAAAAGGACCCGCTCAGCCACAGGGTCAAAGGAAAGCCGTCTGTCCCGCCCAGGAAGGGGAGCATCCGGAGCCTTTCCGGCAGCTGGGCGCGGGAAGCGGCCGTTTCCCGCCAGAGGGCGGCCACCGTCATCGCCCGGACGGAGGCCGGGTCAGCCCCGCAGGCTGTCAGGGTATAGCAGTCGTCCGCCGGCCAGCCCGGAAACACGTGGTCCAGCGGCATCGTCCCGTCGTCGTCCGCCAGCAGCCGGAGCGACAGGGAGAGGACCGACTGTCCGTCCTCCGCGATATCCGCGGAAAGGACCTGGGCCGGGCAGGAAACATCCCCGGCGCTTCCCGAAAGCTCCACCCATAAGGTCCCGCTGTCCTCGTCCATGGACAGAAGCAGGCGCGGAAGGCCCTCCTCCCGGACGTTCACAACTTCCTCCGTCCCGCAGACCTGGCAGACATGGGAGCCTTTTCCGGTCCTGACATCAAAGGTCCAGGGGCCGAAGGAATGGCCGGGGGCCGGGGCGTTCCGCCGGGCCGTCACCGTTCCGTCCGGATGGCGCATCAGGGCATACCCATCCTGCGTACAGGTGGGCACGATGATCTCCTCCGCCGCAGCCGGGGCCGCCGGGCAGATCACCGCCGCCAGCAAAAGCAGGGCCAGGATGCGTTTCCAGACAGGGGGCTTTTTCATTCAGGCAATCCTCTTTTCGTTCGTCTTACTTCGTTCATTATATGCCGGATCGGTTGAAAAAGCAACCGGCAGCGTCCTCTTATAAAAATCGGCAAATCCAGGATCGTTTCCCAGATTTGCCGACAGCGGTGATTTCCCTGAAAAAACAGGGCAAAAACCAGCGAAAAAACTCAGGGCTCGATGCGGTTCGGGCCGCGGAAGAGGAATTCGACCTCCTTGATGGACAGGCCCAGCAGCAGCATCGTTAGCCGGTCCACGCCCAATCCGAAGCCGCCGTGGGGCGGGCAGCCGTAGCGGAAGAAGTCCATGTAGAACTGGACGTCCTTGCCCAGGCCCTTTTCATCCGCCTGCCTGCGCAGGGGCTCGTAGCGGTGCTCGCGCTGGGCGCCGGTGGTAATCTCGGTGCCGCGCCAGATCAGGTCGTAGCCCAGAGGGTTGCCGTTTTCATCCCGCATGTGATAGAAGGCGCGCTTTTCCGGGCCGTAGTCCGTCACGAACAGGAACTCGTGGCCGAACTTGTCCATGGAGAGCTTGGCGCACAGGTGCTCGGCGTCGGTGGTCAGGTCGTTCTTCTCGCTGTCGTCGACGGTGTAGCCGTAGCGCTCCTCGAGCTCCTTGTACACGTCGCACAGTTTCATTTCCGGGAAGGGCAAGGTGGGCACGACCACGTCCATGCCGTACAGCTCCTTGATCTTATCGCCGCACTTTTCCTGGACGGCTGCCAGGGCGGCCTGCAAAAGCTCGGCCTCCACGGCCATCACGTCCCGGAAGGAGTCGATGTAGCTCATTTCCAGGTCGAAACCGGTAAACTCGGTGGCATGCTTATTGGTGAAGGACTTTTCCGCCCGGAAGACGGGGCCCACCTCGAAGATCCGGTCAAAGCCGGCGGCCATCGCCATCTGCTTATAGAACTGGGGGCTCTGGGACAGGTAGCCCTTGCGGTCGAAATATTTGAGTTCGAACACCTCGCTGCCGGATTCGCTGGCCGCGCCGATGAGCTTGGGGGTATGGATTTCGATGAAGCCCTTGTTCAGCAGGTACTGCCGCATGGCGGCCACCAGCACCGTCTGCGCCTGATAGATCAGGAAATTCTTGTCGCTGCGAAGGTCGATCCAGCGGTAATCGAGGCGGGAGTCGATGGCCGCGTCCTTGGAGATCGGCAGGGGCTCCGCGATGGATTCGATGCGGATGCTCTCCGGAAGCATTTCCTTGCCGCCCATCTTGACGTAGCTGTTTTCCACCACCATGCCTTCGGCGGTGATGACGGATTCTACCGTCAGCTTATCCACCTGGGCGGCGACCTCGGGATACTTTTCCTTTTCCACCGTCAGCTGGATGCGGCCGGTATGGTCCCGCAGCACCAGGAAGGCCATCGTCCGCTTGTTGCGGATGTTTTCCACAAAGCCCTGCAGCCTCTGCATTTCGCCGGGGCGGGCGTTCGCAATCAGTGTCCTGTCCATCGATCTCATGCTTCCTTTCCAATCAAACCGGCGATCAGTGCCGGCGCTTCACTGAGGGGATACTCGGTCTCTTCTCGGGTGCTCAGGTCGCGCAGCTTGACGGTGCCGCGCTCCAGCTCTTCCCCGCCGACCAGCACGATGTATTTGACGCCCAGCTTGTCGGCGTATTTGAACTGGGCCTTGAGGCTGCGCCCGCACAGGTCCGACTCGGACCGGACGCCCTGGGCGCGGAGCTTCTGCGTAAACACAAAGGCGTCGGTCAGGCTTTCCGCCCCGATGTTGGCGACGTACACGTCCGCCGCCGCGGGCGCGGGCGGGGTCAGATTCCGGTTCCGGAGCTCCAGCAAAATCCGCTCCAGCCCAAGGCCGAAGCCGGCCGCCGGGGTTTCCGGCCCGCCGAGCTCTTCCACCAGGTTGTCGTAGCGGCCGCCGCCGCACAGGGCCAGGCCCTCCCGCCCGGTCTGCATGATGACCTCGAACACGGTGCGGGTGTAGTAGTCCAGCCCGCGCACGATGGTGGGGTCCACCGCGAAGGGAATGCCCTGGGCGGTCAAAAGACCCTGCAGCTTTTCAAAATGCGCTTTGCAGTCGTCGCACAGGCTGTCCAGAATGGACGGGGCGTCCTTGACGATGGCCTTGCACTTTTCCTGCTTGCAGTCCAGGATGCGCAGGGGATTTTTGTCAAAGCGGGTCCGGCAGTCCTCGCACATGTCGTTCAGCCGGTCGCCCAGGTAGGCGCGCAGGGCCTCCCCGTAGCGGGGGCGGCAGCACTTGCAGCCGATGGAATTGATGTGGACAGTCAGCCCGGTCAGCCCCAGGGAAGACAGCAGCGTCATCAGCAGGTTGATCAGCTCCGCCTCGACCGTCGGCTCCTTGCCGCCGAAGCACTCCATGCCGAACTGGTGATGCTCGCGCAGACGTCCGGCCTGCGGGTTTTCGTAGCGGAAAATGGGCGCGGCCAGGTAATAGACCTTGGAGGGCAGGGGCTCTGCGTACAGGCGGCCTTCCAGGAAGGCGCGGACAGCGCCGGCCGTTCCCTCGGGCCGAAGCGTGATGGAGCGGTCGCCCTTGTCCTTAAAGGTATACATTTCCTTGGTGACGATGTCGGTGGTCCCGCCAACACCGCGCAGGAACAGTTCCGTATGTTCAAAAATCGGGGTGCGGATCTCCCGGTATCCCCAGAGCGCCGCCAGTTCCCGCATTTTTGCTTCCAGCATGTGCCACAGATAAGCATCCTGCGGCAGCATATCCCGGGTGCCCCGGGGAGCCTGCGTCAGCATACACTGCTTCCTCCTTTAAATCAGCGGAAGACGCCGCGCCGCTGACGTTTTTTCTCTTCCTTCGTCAACCGTTTTTCCGCACGTCTTTTCCCGCGCCGTCCCATTATAAAAGCCGGCCTGCTGTTTGTCAATTCCAGTTATTCCAGAGAAAGCACCGCTTCCTTCAGGATTTCCCAGCGGTCTTGGTCCCCGCTGCTCCCAGCCGCCTCGTTCGCCCAGGAGATTTCTTCCTCGACCCCCGCGACCTCCAGCAGGTTCAGACATTCCTCATCCCCGGCGAACAGACCGTCGCAGAACGGAACGATCAGGCCTTCAAAGTTGTTCAGGAACATCTCCCGCTCCACGGATGTCATATTGTCCAGCGCCTTTTGGGCCAGCTGCCGAACTTCCTCCTCGCCCTTTTCCCCGAAGCTGTTCGCCGAGCACAGGCGCAGCAGGTCCGCCGAAAGTTCCGCCGTGCGCATGGGCGTTTCCTCGTCGCTGACCGGCAGCTCCACCATGTCCTGGGCCAGCAGGAAAAACACCCCCGCCGTCAGCGAAATCACCCGGCCGGAAGCGGCGGCGCACAGCGGCGTCAGCCCCAGCAAAAAGGCCAGCAGGAGAGCCAAACCGGCTTTCCAGTAACTCCCTTTCATTTTCATTTGCCTTTCCTTCAAAGTTGATCATATTCCCCGGTCTTCCCAGGAAATACCAGGTGCATTATACCACGTCTTCCAAAAGAAATCAAATCCGGACAAAAGCACTGAAAGATCAAGGAAAATCGTTTCGCCATACTTGCGTAAATGTATGAGCATCCGCCATCTTTTACCTTGTGGTTTTGGCATGTCGGCTTTATAATGAACCTGATCCGACGGACAGGGCAGGTTCAGAACCCCTGATGTACCGTCTCGCGTGATATTTGGAAACGGAGGGCTGCCAGATGGAGAAGCTGAGGAGAAGGTCTGTGGAACCAATCTATTCGATGTGCGTACAGCCGTCTTTTATCATCGGAACCAACAACATAGACGGCTCGCCCGATTTTGCCCCGATCACCTGGGTCAGCGCCACCCATGAGGAAGGGGATGGCTACCTGCTGGTGATCAGCATGGCCGGGAACAAAATGACCAAGCAGAACGCTCTGCGCACAGGAATCTTCAGCGCCAACTTGGTCAGCACGGACATGCTGCCGCTGATGGATTATTTCGGCTCCCGGCACGCTAAGGACGGAAAAAAGGACGAAATCGCCTATGAGGTCAGCCGCGGCAAAGCGCTGGATGTGCCCGTACTGGACCAAAGCCGGTGGGTATACGAGTGCGAGGTCGCTTCGAAGATCACCACTGGAGATTCCACCACGTTTTTCTGCCGGATCCGGAACATCCAGATGGACGAGCGCCTGACCTGCACGGATCCCTTTGACGTGGATCTGACCATCCTGGATCCGGTCATCTACTCCGGAAAATATCACAGCCTGGGCAGGCTGCTGGGAAGCATCGGGGATTTCCTCTGACCAGAGCATCCTCCCGTGCGAGGAACATTTCGCAAAAGACACTGAAAGAACTGGTTGAACACCGGTGGGCCCAAATGGAGCCTGACCTTCCGCTGGTCCGCGCCGAGTGGATGTTATACAGACGGCGCGCCGCAGTACCTCCTGCTGCCCCTGAAAAGCCCCTATCCCACTCTGTCCGAACGCTTTCCCCTCTGCGCCCAGCCGGAAGGGCTGGCGGGGGCTGAAAACAACCACGTCATCCGGACGCGCTGACCCGCCAGAGACCCAGGTTTTTTCGGAAACAGAGCAGAGAAAAGAAGCGCAGGGCAACCACACGAGTAAAAAATCACATAATGAAGGGGGATATGAAGGGGGCCGTGCCCCCTTCAGGGAAATCCGCAGCAGCGACATGTGCGGTGCGAGGAGAATTTTTGCGGAGCATCGCTTGCGATGCGGGAGCAAAAATTCATACCTTACGGATTTGCCGCCCGGGAGTCCCGAAGGGACGACAGGCAAATCCGCCTAGGGGGTGGCATTGGCGGGGGG